>ERZ794982.178-NODE-178-length-18474-cov-4.572778_pt1 | contig 18474 bp, 17 predicted proteins | sample MGYA00433071_ERZ794982 | MGnify/ENA primary metagenome ERZ794982 (study PRJEB30140, sample SAMN00862574) | bioreactor metagenome | study: EMG produced TPA metagenomics assembly of the Bioreactor inoculated with sediment Metagenome (bioreactor metagenome)...
TCAACGAGTGCCCACACAGATTGATAGGTTTATATTGTTAAAGAGCGTTCTTCTTGTGACTTACATCACTTGGAAGAGGCGGCCATTCTAACGAGATAATCTTCAGTGTCAAACACTTTCTTCGTTTATTTCGTTTTTCTTTCTGACCTTATCGAACTAGCGCTAAACCCTTATGGGCTCTTGCCTCGTCGATGGGGTCATTATAGAGATCACCATCACATTGGCAAGCCTTATTTTGCAGAAATTGCAAAAATAACGTCTATATGCGTTTTTTTCACTCAAAGCCTTATTTATTCAACTTTACCCAAAACTAGCCAACAAGAAACCCACAAAGTTATCCACAACAAGAGGTACTGGCGCACAAAAAAGGCTGCTAATCGCAGCCTTTTCTTCTCTATTATTGGTTAAATGCCCGAACCAAACTGTTCACTATCATCTTCATGCAGACCACATTCACGTTTTAAACCAAAAAATCGCGTTTCTTCTTCTTTCATTCCCGGTTCCCATTTCTTAGTGGTATGGGTATCACCAACAGAAAGATAACCTTCCTCTCTTAATGGGTGATATGGCAACCCATGCTCTTCTAAATAGTAGTGCACATCTTTATTACTCCAATCGATAACCGGTAAAAACTTAAACACACCATTTTGAATCGATAAGATTGGTAGATTAGATCTAGATTGAGATTGCTCTCTACGTAACCCCGAAAACCAAATCGTTACTTCAAGCTCATCTAAAGCTCTACGCATTGGTTCAACTTTATTCAACTTGTTGTATTTCTCTAAACCTTCCCTACCCTGCTCCCATAACTTTCCATACAGCGCTTCTTGCCAAAGAGGGCTTTGCTGGGCTCGATAAACTTTTAGGTTCAATTGCAATTGTTCTGTTAGCTGATCAATAAACTGATAGGTTTCTGTAAATAGATAACCCGTATCTGTCAGGATAACCGGAATATCCGCTTTTGCTTGAGTAACCAAATGCAGCATAACTGCCGCTTGAACACCAAAGCTGGATGAAACAGCCGCTTGACCATCAAGGTTCTCTAATGCCCATGCCACTCGCTGCTGTGCAGTCATTTCCTCTAGCTCAGCATTAATGGCACTCAATTGTAGTATCTGCTCGGTCTTGGTTAATGAGAGCAGCTTTTTTAGATCGACCGGTTGAGTCGTTGAATCAAGCATAGAAATCCCTCTTAGATACGACAACTTCCTCTATTATTCCGGCGCGAATCGTAAAGTCACCAAATCCTTCGTTGTGATTGCGCTCTTTTGCCCAACGCCCAACCAGCAGATCGATATCTTCTAGGATTTGTTTTTCCGTGATGTTCTCTTTATACATCTTCGGAACTCGTGTCCCTCCACGATTACCACCAAGGTGTAAGTTGTAGCGACCCGGCGCTTTACCTACTAAGCCGATTTCAGCCAACATTGCTCGACCGCAACCATTGGGGCAGCCCGTCACTCGCATGATGATATTATCTTCTTTGGCGAGACCATGTTTATCTAAAAGCCCCTCTATGTCAGTGACAAATTGAGGTAAAAAGCGTTCAGCCTCGGCCATGGCAAGTGGACACGTAGGAAATGCCACGCACGCCATTGAGTTTTTACGCTGCTCGCTAACGGTTGTATCCATTAAGCCGTGAGCAACTGCAATTTTCTCTATTTTGTTTTTATTCGCAGTCGAAACACCTGCAACGATCAAGTTCTGATTTGCCGTCATACGGAAATCACCTTTATGAATCTTGGCAATTTCAGCCACGCCCGTTTTAAGAGGCTTACCTGGGAAGTCCAATAAACGCCCGTTCTCTATAAAGAGAGCAAGGTGATGTTTGCCATCAATTCCTTCAACCCAACCAATTCGGTCACCTCGCTCGGTGAACTCATATGGGCGACTTGACTCAAATACCACACCCGCACGTTTTTCTACTTCAGCTTTAAAGACATCACTGCCAACACGGTCTAAAGTATATTTGGTTTTGGCATTCTTACGGTTTGAACGATTTCCCCAATCTCGTTGTGTGGTCACCACCGCCGCCGCCACATCAAGCGTTTTATCCAATGGGATATAACCAAAGTCATCTGCGCGACGCGGATAAGTAGACGTGTCACCGTGCGTCATCGCCAGACCACCGCCCACCAGCACATTAAAGCCAACTAGCTTGCCTTGATCAGCAATAGCGACAAAGTTAAGGTCGTTAGCGTGCACATCGACATCATTTTGTGGTGGGATCACGACCGTCGTTTTGAATTTACGTGGCAGGTAATGCTTGCCTAAAATCGGCTCATCATCTTCTGTGGTTTCGACTTTCTCACCATCTAACCAAATTTCGGCATACGCTTTGGTTTTAGGTAATAGATGTTCACTGATCTTCTTCGCCCACTCATACGCCTCTTGATGAAGCTCTGACTCCACTGGGTTTGTGGTGCATAGTACGTTTCGGTTTACATCACCAGCTGTCGCGATCGAATCGATACCGATGCTGTTTAATGTTTGGTGCATCAGTTTAATATTCGGCTTTAACACCCCGTGGAACTGAAAAGTCTGGCGGGTAGTCAGGCGAATACTGCCGTAGAGAGAATGATCGGTAGCAAACTTATCAATCGCCAGCCATTGAGTTGGTGTGATCACACCACCCGGCATACGAGCACGAAGCATGACGTTATGCAAAGGCTCCAACTTTTGCTTAGTTCGCTCATTACGGATATCACGGTCATCTTGCTGGTACATGCCATGAAATCGAATCAGCTGGAAATTGTCGGCAGTAAAACCACCCGTAATGCGGTCTTGCAAATCTTGTTCAATGGTACCGCGCAAGAAATTACTTTCACGCTTCAGTCGCTCGTTGTCAGCCAAAGGGCCGAGTACTTCACCGAGTACTTGTTGTTGTTCTTTGCTCATTAGTACACATCCCTTTGATAACGTTTTTCCTTGCGCAGATTATTCATCAATTCTTCTGCTTGTTGTCTGCTTAGCTTGCCGTATTGTTGCGCGATTTCGATTAACGCCTCATGCACATCTTTCGCCATACGGGTCGCATCGCCACATATATATAGATAAGCGCCATCTTGAATCCACTGCCATAATTTCTCGCCATTCTCTAAAATACGGTGTTGCACATAGATTTTGTCTTGTTGATCACGGCTAAAAGCAACATCAAGCTGGGTAAGCAACCCTGATTTGAGGTATTTCTGCCACTCCACCTGATAGAGAAAGTCTTGAGTAAAGGTGCGGTCACCAAAGAACAACCAGTTTTTACCTTGTGCATCACGATTATCGCGTTCTTGAAGAAAACTACGAAACGGGGCAATACCAGTTCCAGGACCAATCATAATCACTGGTGTATTGTCGTCTTGTGGCAACTTGAAGTTATTGTTGTTCTCAATAAACACTTTCACTTCCGCACCCTCTTCTAAGCGATGAGAGAGAAAGCTTGAAGCGCCACCAAAACGAGTTTCATCGCCTTGTGCATATTCGACAACACCAACCGTAAGATGTACTTCTTCTTCAACTTCAGATTGGGCAGAAGCAATAGAATAGAGACGAGGAGTTAAGCCTCGCAGTAAGCCCACTAACTCTTCTGCTGTCAGCTTGGTTTTCTTTTCACCGAGCACGTCAATAATTTGGGTGTTACTTGCGTATTCGCGCAGCTTGTCTTTATCGTCCACCAGCTTTTGTAGTTTCTTACTCCCAGAGAGCTCAGCGAATTTGCTCACCAGTTGAGGATTAGCAGAAGTAATTTCATACTTAGCCACCAGCGCACTATGAATGGACAGGCTCTCACCTTCCACATCAATGCTCTCTACCCCGGAAAGTCCTACTTTCGCCAAAATAGCATTGGCAAGCTCGGAGCTATTTTCATACCAAACCCCTAAAGCATCACCCGGTTGGTAAGTAATACCCGAGCCATCAAGGTCAATTTCGATATGGCGAACATCTTTACCTGAATCTCGACCTGTGATTTTCTGACTAGCGAGCAGCGTTGCTGTATACGGGTTTTGCTTGTTGTATTGGCTATGCCCTACAGCTGCTTGCCCAACAGGTAACTGAACAATTTCGGCTTCAGATCCGAAAGAGAGTGCTTCTTTTACTGACTCTAACGCTTTTCCTCGCCACTCTTTGGCTTGCGCTTCGTAGTCAACATCACAATCAATTCGGTCGATAAATGATGTCGCACCAAGTTTGGATAAATAGGAATCAAAGTCTTTACCGGTTTGGCAGAAAAACTCGTAGCTAGAGTCACCAAGACCAATCACGGCATAATTAAGGTTCGGCAACTTAGGTGCTTTCTTAGATTGCAAAAATTCGTGCAGCTCAATGGCATTGTCAGGCGCTTCACCTTCACCGTTCGTTGAAGCAACTACGATAACGTGAGTTTCTTTAGCGAGATTTTTGCCTTTGTAGTCACTGGCATCATATAACGCTACCGCAATACCTTGTGCTTTTGCCTCTTGCTCTAACGCTTCAGCAACCCCTTTGGCATTACCCGTTTGTGAAGCAAAGATAATTGATAACTTTCCTGCAGGTTTAGCCGCCACTGCGGCTGCAGCTTGACTAATTGGTGCAGCAGCTGCTGCAGGTTGGTTCTGAGATAGCCCCCAAAAGTAGCCACTTACCCAAGCTAACTGCTGTGATGACAAACTAGTCACCGTTTGCTGAAGTTGATTAAGTTGCTGGTCATTAAGTGGACTAGCGATAGATGGTAATTCTGGTGTATTTCCTTGAGAGAGCTCTGTATTACTTGAGGACTCTTTCTTATTCAAAGACATGGTCTCGACATCCCTATTCATTGCGTGATTATAGATTAACCACTCTTGCTAATAACAAGAAAGAATAGAAGTGAATGTTTTATAACTTTTGGAATTAAAGAAATGGACTAACTGGCGGGATTAGCTTCTATTCGCACCTGGCTAAAGCCCACAGCCATCGCCGATCGAGAAGCGATATCGAGGTCACCGTAATGACATTCTTCTCCATGAACGTCAGTAAGAAGAACAAAACCCCCTTGGGCATATCTAAACTCCACCACCCATAGCCCCTCTTCTGCCGAGGGTTCGATGATGGCTTCAACTAACTGATTCTCTCTATACAATGCGCGCAGTTCATTAATGGTCATAATTGCTATCTCTGCGTAACGGTCCTTGTTTTACTAAGCATGGTGCATGAGAACAATTCTGCTAATAAAAACTCAACAGTTATGACAAAAAGGTATAAAAAAACGCCGCCTTAAAAGGCGACGCTTTAAAAATCGAGGGATTAAAAACGATATTCCGCACCTACAAAAAAGCCATTGACGAAAATCAACGACTCGGTGACCTCCGGAGTTAACGTCGCCAAATGATCAAGCTCGAGATCCACGACGCGATAGCCAACTCGTATTGCAACATCATCATTGACCTTATACTGCACACCCGCCAATACATCAGCGCGTTTGATCTCTTTGCTATTGCCAAAATCAAACTGACCAATGATATCGAATTGGCTATTGGGTATCGCTAATTCAGCATAGGCATACCAATTGAAGGTTAGCTCATCAAAATCGTATTTTTGCTCAGGAGATTGGATGGTACGGTAGTAGCTGTTGGTATATTGAGTAAAAGTGACACCAGCATCGAATAGCATGGTGTCTCGCTCTAGGATGCGATAATAGAAAGAGAAGTCGTACTTATCGAAACCAGCATAATCCCCATCGACACTCGAATAACGAAGACTCATATAAGGTAGATAAGCCAGATCATGCTCTACAGAAATGAATAGATTTGGCGCAATATCATCATCATAACGCTGATCATCAATCTTGCTATTAGCGAACCAAGCATCAACGCCTATCGTGGTACGGAATGAATTCGCCATTAACGAAGATGAGAATAACAGCGTTAGTACGGTTACAAACAAATGCACGGTTCTAGTCATAGTCGATAGGCTCTCAGTATTACCATTGCTTACTTTGAGCCTATCACATTCTGACGACTTCGCTATCGAGAGCTATAAACGTGATTCTTGAAAAACCAAACACCTATCGCGATCACAATTAACCACGGTAGTATTTTAAATACTACGCCAACCATTCCCATCAGTACCATTACAACAAGAGCGAAACCAGCCGCAGCGAATACAGTGAGCATGGTTATGCCAGTCACGAGTAACGTGGCGATAAAAACTAAAATAAAGATTAACTCAAACATAGCGTGTCTCCTTTCTTTATCTGTTCTATCGCAGAAACTGTGCCAAGTTTTGAATTAATTTTAATTCATTGATTTTAATGGCAATAAACAAAAAGGCGCCTTTAATAAGGGCGCCCTTTCATTATAGATAGGTAATTTTAACCATCTAATGATGGTAAATTTTACACATTCAATTCTTTAGGAATCTTTGCAAGTGCCGCTTCAACCACTTCAATACCTGAACCCGGCTTATGAGCGTTTTCACTAATATGACGACGCCACTGGCGAGCCCCTGGCATATTCTGGAATAGACCTAACATATGACGAGTGATATGACCCAGGTACGCACCTTGTGCCAGTTGCTGCTCAATGTATGGGTACATCTCTTCAACCACTTGAGTACGTTTTTTTACTGGTTTATCTAAACCAAATATTTGCTGATCTACTTCTGCCAAAATATATGGATTTTGATACGCTTCACGACCCATCATCACGCCATCAAGGAATTGCAGGTGCTCTTTTGTCTCTGCTAATGTTTTAACACCACCATTCACCGCAATCACCAAGTGCGGGAAATCTTTCTTCAGTTGGTAAGCGCGAGGGTAATCTAATGGTGGAATCTCACGGTTCTCTTTCGGGCTTAAGCCAGACAACCATGCTTTGCGTGCGTGGATAGTAAACTGATCACAACCACTTTTCTCTGACACGATAGAAACAAAGTCTGTCAAAAACTCATAAGAGTCATGATCATCAATGCCGATACGCGTTTTGACTGTGACAGGAATATCTACCACTTCTTTCATTGCCGATACACAGTCAGCCACTAGCTGCGGTTCTGCCATTAAACAAGCACCAAAGCGACCATTTTGAACGCGGTCTGACGGGCAGCCGACGTTTAGATTAATTTCGTCATAACCACGCTCTGCCGCCAGCTTAGCGCATGTCGCCAGATCAACTGGATTGGAGCCGCCCAATTGCAGAACCAGAGGATGTTCTTCCTCGTTGTAAGCAAGGAAATCGCCCTTACCGTGGATGATGGCACCTGTTGTCACCATTTCTGTGTACAGCTGAGTCTCGCTAGATAGTAAGCGATGAAAGTATCGACAGTGACGATCAGTCCAATCCAACATTGGAGCGATAGAGAACTTGCACGAGTGAGTCATAAGTCTAAGTTCCAGTCTAATTAAGTAGTATTAGCAAATAAAATAGGGCGAATATTGTAATCTCTTCCAAAGATAGGCGCCAATTTATCTTCTCTGGTATCGCTTCTTTAGTTATTTTGATAAGTTAGACTACTCTATTGCAAGTCACACAGAGTCTCCTCGACGCTCATTTAAGTCTCGATGCTCTTATCATAATGACGCGAATGATGAACATCATTCGAGGTAGAGTGGTATATTGTAAAAAAGTCCAATCGTTATGGTGAATATTTTGGACCAAGAGCTAATTAAGCAAACCGAAGAGATATGTGCAGCTAGGGGCGTTAGATTTACGCCTCAACGTAAACAGGTTTTCCAATTGATCTGTGCTAGCCCTAAAGCATCAAGTGCTTATGAATTGCTAGAACAACTACAGATCACCGAACCTAAAGCAAAACCACCAACTGTTTATCGAGCACTAGATTTTTTATTAGAGCAAGGCTTTATCCACAGAGTGGAATCAACCAACAGTTTTATACAATGTTGCTCATGTAATGCACATAAACACTACTCACATCTGCTTATTTGCGATAAATGTAGTAACGTTATTGAACTGCAAGATGATAGTTTGGTAGCCTTGTTGGCTAATAACGCAGAAAAGCATGGTTTTACAATTACGAACCATGTTATTGAATCACATGGTATTTGTCTGTCATGTTCATCTAATACCGAAGAATAAGATATAGAAGAAAATTATGCGCGCTGAATTTGTAAACCCGTTTTTGGCTTCATTGATGAATGTCCTAAAAACGATGGCTTCACTCGAGTTGAAGCCGCAAAAGCCTCGTGTAAAAAAAGACGAGATCGCACGTGGTGATGTGTCTGGCCTAATCGGGATGGTTGGTCCGCAAACTCGCGGTTCTATGTCGATTACATTTGATGAAAGCCTAGCACTTGAAATCATGGAAAATATGTTGGGTGAACGCCCAAATGGCTTAAATGATGAAGTGACCGATATGGTTGGTGAAATCACTAACATGGTGACTGGTGGCGCTAAGCGCATTTTGGCTGAAAGTGGCTTCGATTTTGATATGGCAACGCCTGTCGTTGTTTCAGGTCGCGCGCATACTATTCGCCACAAATGCGATGGGGCAATTATTATTATGCCTTTCACCTCTCAGTGGGGTAATGCTTTTATCGAGATTTGCTTCGAATAAGCTTTAGACCACCGATGAGTAAAAAGCTTCCTATAGGGAAGCTTTTTTCGTTTGTACTGCTTAATGGGCTTTTAGATCATGGGTAACCTTACGCAGCTTTGATAGCTTTTAGATCATAGGTAACCCAAAGCTAGCTATGCTCACTCCCTGTTACACGATAATCCCTTTGTGCTTAAGGGCAATAATGCAATTCTCCACCAGCGCCTCAATAGGGAGTTCCCCCGCAGGTAGGTCAATTTCAGGCTCAAGTGGCGCTTGATACTCTGAATCAATTCCAGTGAAGTTAGCAATTTGACCTGCGCGAGCTTTTTTATACAGACCTTTCGGATCGCGCTGCTCACAGACATCCAAAGACGCATTAACAAAGACTTCTAAAAACTCCCCTTCTGGCAGTAGATCACGCACTAATTGACGCTCAGCTCTATGCGGTGAGATAAATGCAGAAAGCACTATTAAGCCAGCGTCAGCCATTAGCTTTGCAAGCTCACCAATACGGCGAATATTTTCTCGACGATCTTGATCTGAAAAACCAAGATCACTGCATAAGCCATGACGGACATTGTCACCATCAAGCAAATAGGTATGATAGCCAAGTTCTGCTAACTGATTTTCTAATGCGCCTGCAATCGTTGATTTTCCCGCACCAGATAACCCAGTAAACCAAAGTACTACCGGCTTTTGCTGCTTTAGCTTGGCACGGGACTCCTTATTGACGCTGTGCTGATGCCATATGACGTTCTCATCTTTAGCGCGAGTCTCTGTTGTCATTTTACTTGTCCTTTAATAAGGGAAAAAGAGTGGGATTAAAGCTAATACCAACACCGAATAGACAATCGATAATGGGATCCCAACTCGTACATAATCCGTTAATTTGTAGTTCCCTACGCTATAAACCAATAAGTTGGTTTGATAACCATAAGGTGAAATAAAACTGGCGCTAGCACCAAACAACACCGCCATAATAAAAGGCATAGGGTCCACACCGTAGCCAATCGCCATACTGTAGCCAATGGGAAAGGCTAAAGCAGCAGCGGCATTGTTAGTCACAAGTTCAGTCAGAATGAGCGTGAGTAAGTAAGTAGCCACTAAGGCTCCAAATACGCCCCAGCCATTAAAGGTTTCAATAAACATCTGACCTAGCTTGACTGATAGCCCTGATGAAAGCATCAATTGTGCTATGGAAAGTGCTGAACCAACTATCACCACAATATCAATTGGAAAGCGACGGCGAAGCTCCCCAAGTTGAACAATACCGAGAAATAGCGTCACCAGTAAAAATACCGATAAGCCTTTTATTAATGGAACCCATTCCAGCACAGCGAGCGTGATAACCGAGGCAAAACCGAATAACACGGTACTCGACTTACGAAAATCTAAACGAGCACTTGAATCGAGATCGTTAACTAAAACAAACTCTTTACGGTGGGCGCGACGTTCTGATTCAAACCGTTTACCCGGAACCAATACCAAGGTATCACCGGCACTGAGGGTAATATTGCCCAAGCCACCCTCTAAGCGTTCATGCCCGCGACGAATCGCGACCACAACCGCATCAAAGCGGTCACGAAAATGGCTGGTTTTCAGGGTTTTATTGCAAAAACTAGCGGAAGAGCTCACTACCACTTCAACAAAACTTTGTCCATTTAAGTGATGCTGACCAAACAAGGTTAAACCTTGGATCTCTTGCAGTGTTGCGACACTTTCAATATCGCCACAGAAAAGTAGCCTGTCATTAGCGTTGAGGATAAAGTCAGGCTCCACAGATGGCATAGTTTTCCCATTACGGATAACTTCTGCGAGAAATAATTTACGCAGTGCACGTAACTTATTTTCTGTGATGCTACGTCCTACCAGAGGTGAACCTGGCTCAACTCGCGCTTCAAGAAAATAGGGTAAATCATCTTGTGATTGATCATCGTAATTAGGCAAAAGGTAGCTCAGAGGGATCAAGATCAACATACCACCAAACAATACCGACAAACCGATCAATGTAGGGCTGAAAAAGCCCAAGCTCGGTAAACCTGCATCTTCAACGAAACTATTGATGATCAAGTTGGTAGAAGTACCAATCAAGGTCAATGTGCCCCCTAATATTGCCGCATAAGAGAGTGGGATCAAAAGCTTAGAAGGCGCATGTTGTTGATTGCGTTTAATCGCCCCAATAAGGGAGACAACCACTGCAGTATTGTTGGTAAACGAAGACAATAATGCAGTGGAGACGCCCATTTTTGCCACCACAGAACCTAAGCGACCAGTAGAAAGACTACGGCTAACCCAACTAATCAATAAGGTTTTCTCTAGTGCACAAGACGCTAAAATCAAGAGCACTAAGGTCAGTAGTGATGAATTGGTGAAGTTGGTAGCAATTTCACTCAGATCAATCATGCCAGCCATGAAGGCCATAAAAGCCGCACCAGCAAAAATAGTACTGGGTTTAATACGAGTGGCGACAAGGCATGTCACAATGCCAAGTAAGATAGCCAACACAAATCCTTGTTGCCACATACCGCTTCCCTATTCCACCAATCGTTAGTTAACGAAGTTCCACATTTGAAACCTCATTCACTGACAGGGTGATTACTTCAATAATTGACTGATGTCTTGGGCATCCCAATGAGGGAAATGCTTACGAATCAGTGCGTTTAGCTCTACTTCGAAAGCTGAGAAATTACCGTTTTTTTGCTCAATTTGACTTAGGCTCTCACGTACGAGACCAGCACCAACGGTGACATTAGTTAGACGGTCAATCACCACAAAGCCACCGGTGTCTTGGCTCTCGGTGTAACTGTCAATCGCAACAGATTCGGTTAAGCTCCATTCACATAAACCAATACCATTTAGAGGTAACTCTGCCGCACTATGTGAAGAAAGGTTATTGATATCGTATTGATGGCGAATCGCTTCAACACGCCCGACCGTTTTCTTACCTGCTATCTTAACGTCGTATTCACGGCCAGGTTGCAATGGCTGCTCTGTCATCCAAACGATATCTGCCAGTAAATGGTTGCTTGACGTGACTTGAGCACTCTCAAGTACTAATAAGTCACCACGGCTAATATCAATCTCATCTTCTAGCGTCAGAGTCACCGCTTGCCCGGAGTGTGCACTTGGCAAGTCACCATCGAAAGTAACAATACGAGCGACTTTTGATGTTTTACCTGATGGTAATGCTTTTACTGCATCACCCACACTGACGACCCCAGAAGCGATAGTGCCAGCAAAACCACGAAAATCGAGGTTGGGGCGATTAACGTATTGAATTGGGAAGCGGAATTCGCCCACTTCTTTCTCTTGGTCTACGTCGACACTTTCTAGAATATCGAGCAAAGGCTTACCTTTAAACCAGCTCATATTTGGACTTGGTTCAACTACGTTATCGCCTTCTAACGCAGATAATGGAATGATTTGAATATCGATTTCACCATGAAGGTTTTTCGAGAACTCTAGGTATTCATCGCGAATTTGCTCAAAACGATCTTGCGAATAATCCACCAGATCCATTTTATTTACCGCGACAACAAAATGCTTAAGACCAAGCAGGTTAGTGATAAACGAGTGGCGACGCGTTTGATCTAAAATACCTTTACGAGCATCAATTAAGATCACCGCCAGATCACAAGTGGAGGCGCCGGTTGCCATATTGCGCGTGTACTGCTCATGCCCCGGGGTATCTGCGATGATAAATTTACGTTTTTGGGTCGAGAAGTAACGGTATGCCACATCAATGGTAATACCTTGCTCTCGCTCAGCCTGTAAACCATCAACCAGTAACGCTAAATCCGGGCGCTCACCTGTAGTGCCGACACGCTGGCTATCAGAGTGAACTGCGGCAAGTTGATCTTCATAAATTTGTTTTGAGTCATGGAGTAAGCGACCGATCAAAGTACTCTTACCGTCATCCACTGAGCCACAAGTCAAGAATCTAAGTAATGACTTGTATTGATGTTGCGTTAGGTAACCTTCAATACCCAGCTCCGCTAATTGAGCTTCTACTGCACTGTTCATCTTGTCTTTCCTTAATCCCTAAAAGTAACCCTGACGTTTCTTGAGCTCCATTGATCCAGACTGATCATGGTCGATCGCGCGACCTTGCCGCTCACTCGATGTGGCAACCAGCATCTCTTCGATTATGCCCGTGAGCGTGTTTGCCTCGGATTCAATCGCGCCGGTTAATGGGTAGCAGCCAAGTGTACGGAAACGAACACTTTTCTCTTCAATCACTTCGCCAGGTTGCAGCTCCATACGGTCATCATCAACCATGATCAGCATGCCATCGCGATCTACCACCGGGCGTTTTTCTGCCAAGTAAAGCGGTACAATTTCAATGTTCTCTAGGTAGATGTATTGCCAGATATCAAGCTCCGTCCAATTGGATAGCGGAAAGACACGAATGCTTTCACCTTTGTTGATTTGGCCGTTGTAAGTCTTCCATAATTCAGGACGTTGATTCTTAGGATCCCAAGTATGATTTTTGTCGCGAAATGAATAAACGCGCTCTTTAGCTCGTGACTTCTCTTCATCACGGCGAGCACCACCAAACGCAGCATCAAAACCGTATTTATTGAGTGCCTGTTTTAACCCTTGTGTTTTCATGATGTCGGTATGCTTTGATGAACCATGCACAAAGGGATTACACCCCATCGCTAACCCTTCTGGGTTCTTATGTACCAAAAGCTCAAAACCATACTTTTCCGCTGTTTTATCGCGGAACTCAATCATTTGCTTAAATTTCCAATCGGTATCAACGTGCAGTAGCGGGAAAGGGATTTTTCCTGGGTAAAACGCTTTCCTTGCTAGGTGCAACATTACCGATGAGTCTTTCCCGATGGAGTACATCATTACCGGGTTATCAAACTCTGCCGCGACTTCACGAATAATGTGAATGCTTTCGGCTTCTAACTGTTTAAGGTGAGTTAAACGTTCTTGGTCCATGTTGGTGCTTCCTTTGCGGCTCTTACGAGCATTTCGGCTAGTCTTTAATCTTTATGCGTAATGACGTTGCGTTAGTTTCTTTTGTAAAGAGACCGGTTGTGAACAGGTCTGCTTCGACGTGGTCTTATCGCCTTGATTAAACCACTGTAATTTATCCGCCAGCGCCACCACTTCACCGATAACAATCAATGAAGGGGATTCGGCGCCTTGTGCTAAGTCGGCTAACTCTGAGAGCTCACCTTTGAATACCTTTTGGCAGGATTGCGTGCCACGCTCAACGATCGCTATTGGTGTATTAGCGTGACGCCCATGGCTAATCAATTGCTGCTGAATATAGTCAGACTTCATCAAGCCCATATAGATCACTAAGGTTTGATTGCCACGAGCTAAGGTCGACCAATCCATTGCGTCACTTTCTGCTTTAAGGTGCCCAGTGATAAACATTGCTGTTTGAGCGTAATCTCGATGAGTCAGTGGAATGCCAGCGTAAGCAGTCGCCCCCGCTGCGGCGGTGATCCCGGGAATAACTTGAAAACTCACGCCGGCATCAGCTAATACTTCAAGCTCTTCCGCTCCTCGACCAAAGACAAATGGGTCACCACCCTTAATGCGCGCCACTCGATGACCTTGCTTGGCAAAATCAACGAGCAACTGGTTAGTCTTTTCTTGAGGAACACTGTGATGACCAGCACGTTTACCTACGCAAACTAAAATGGTGTCATCTGGAATGAGAGCTAAAATATCATCAGAGACGAGATAATCGTAAAGCACGACATCCGCTTGCTGTATAAAACTCAGCGCTTTAACAGTGAGTAACTCTGCATCTCCGGGACCTGCACCGACCAAAGCCACCTCACCATGTTTGAGTTGGCTTTTCACGGTAAAGCTCGGTTGATGTGGCATTGTTTGTGTTGCGCGTAAGTGATTCAGTGGAAACTGAGACACTTTATCCTTGCTCGCCATTTGATCATTCCTTTCGTATGAATGATTGCATTATGGCTTTCTCTTCATATTACTTGAAATTCTAAAATTTCATTTTTTATATCAATTACTGCTAAGGCAATAAAATGGGCATTGGTTAAACAACCAACAATTCTGAGAATTCGCCGACAGAACCGCATTTAGTAGCAGAGCAATATCACACTTTGACATGCGTCGAAATTGTTGTTGCATAGGTTTTTGCTACATTACACGAGTTAAAACTAACGCTATTGGAGCTATATAAAAATGAAAGTAACAGTGAAACCCTTAACCCTCGCTGTACTAGGTGGCATGCTAGCAATGGCAGGTCCTGCAATGGCTGATACGATCAAACTTCGTATTATTGAAACGACAGATATCCACACCAATGTGATGGATCACGACTATTACAAAGACGCCGCGTCAGAGAAGATCGGTCTAACTCGCACCGCAACTCTTGTTAAACAAGCTCGTGCTGAAGTTGAAAACAGCGTTTTAGTTGACAATGGTGACTTGATCCAAGGTAGCCCTATGGGTGACTACATGGCGGATAAAGGCATCGAAGCTGGCGAAGTTCACCCTGTTTACAAAGCAATGAACCAGCTTAACTATGATGTAGGTAATATTGGTAACCACGAATTTAACTATGGTTTGGAGTTCCTAGCAGAAACATTGAATGATGCGAACTTCCCATATGTGAGTGCCAACGTTTTTGATAAAGAAACAGGTGAGCACTACTTCAAACCTTACATCATTAAAACTCATACCTTCAAAGACGCTGATGGTGCTGAGCATCAAATCAAAGTCGGTTACATTGGTTTTGTCCCACCTCAAATTATGGTTTGGGATAAGAAAAACCTAGAAGGCAAAGTCTTCGCTAAAGACATCAAAGAGTCAGCGGAAGAACTGGTACCACAGATGAAAGCGGAAGGTGCTGACGTTATTGTTGCTATCCCTCACTCTGGTGTTGCTTCTGAAGCTTACAAGCAAGGTGCAGAGAACTCGACTTACTACCTCTCTGAAGTTGAAGGTATCGACGCGATTGCATTTGGTCACTCACACGCCGTATTCCCAGGTAAAGGTTTTGACAACATTCCTGGTGTTGACAACCAAAACGGTACTATCAATGGTGTAGCAGCCGTTATGCCCGGTCGTTGGGGTAGCCACGTAGGTGTTATCGATCTTCAGCTTGAGCAAAAAGACGGTAAGTGGGAAGTGACATCAGGTAAGACAGAAGCTCGTCCAATCTACGATGGTGTTAACAAGAAGTCGCTAGCGAAGGCAGATCAAGGTCTAGTGAAAGCACTAGAAGCGGATCATAAAGCAACCCGTGAATTTGTTAATCAGCCAATTGGTAAAGCAAATGACGTAATGTACAGCTTCTTATCGCTGGTACAAGACGATCCAACCGTGCAAATCGTTAACCTTGCACAACAAGATTACGTAGAACGTTTTATTCAAGGTGACCCAGATCTCGCTGATATCCCAGTTCTTTCTGCTGCGGCACCGTTTAAAGCAGGCGGTCGTAAAAATGACCCAGCAAACTTTACCGAAGTTGAATCAGGTCAGCTAACCTTCCGTAATGCTGCAGACCTTTACCTTTACCCAAATACACTTGTTGCACTTAAAATGACAGGTAACGAAGTTAAAGAGTGGCTAGAGTGCTCTGCGGGTCAGTTTAATCAAGTAGATGTTAATAGCACTGCACCTCAATCACTGATTAACTGGGATGGTTTCCGTACTTACAACTTTGACGTAGTTGATGGCGTGAACTACCAAATCGATATTACTCAGCCAGCAAAATACGATGGTGATTGTAAGGTCGTAAACCCAGACGCGGCTCGTATCGTTGGCTTAACTTACCAAGGTAAACCTATCGATATGAAACAAGAGTTTATTATTGCTACCAACAACTACCGTGCGTACAGCAACAAGTTCCCTGGTACTGGTAGCGAGCATATTGCTTTTGATTCTCCTGATGAAAACCGTTCTGTCGTTGCAGCCTACATTTCTCGCGTAAGCAAAGAGAAAGGTGAAGTAACACCGAGTGCCGACAACAACTGGACTTTCGCACCAATTAAAGCCGACAAAGCGCTAGATATTCGCTTCGAAACATCGCCAAGTGATAAAGCCGCACAATTTGTCAAAGACAAAGGTCAATATCCAATGAAGCAAGTTGCAACTGATGACCTCGGTTTTGCAATTTACCAAATTGATCTACAAAAATAATACCTTGCCATTATTCATTACCTAGATAACTTGAAGTTTCAGGTAGCAAAGAGATAGGTGTTAATATCAAGCCGCTATAGATTTATAGCGGCTTTTTTGATGGAGAGAGACTATGGATACAAGATTCACCGATTACTTATCACAGCACGGCTTCTCTTCCGACGAGATCAGAGAACTCTCTCAACTTGCCAAACCTCTCGAGCTACCTACCCGCCATATCTTAATTGAACAAGGAGCCAACTCAGACAGCTTCTTTTTTGTTTTGGATGGTCTATGCCATGCCAGCTATCTAACAGAGCAAGGAAAAGAATACAGTAAAGAATTTTACTGGGAACTCGACTGGATAATTGGTTTTGAAAGTCTTATAAAGCAGCAACCTTCGGCTTTCTTGCTTGAGACACTCACACCATGTCACTTACTTTGTTTACCACTAGAAACGTTGCAGCAATGGCGAAATAGCAACCACCCAACCTACCTCAAATTGGTTGAAACTCAGCTAATGAATAAAGAAAACAAAGAGCGTTTTATGTTGCTATACAGTGCTGAACAGCGTTACCAACTGTTTTGCCAACACTTTTCTGATCTAGAACAACGCCTTAGTGATTATCAAATTGCTGCCTATTTAGGTATTTCGCCAGTCAGTCTTAGCCGGATTAAAAATCGTGTCGCTGAATAACATTTGTTAATGCTGATAGGGGTGAAACTTGCTAACTTTGAGCCAAACCTGTTACGAAGTTAAATTATGATCAATTGGAAGCTCATCCCTTTTACCCAATTAACCAATATTGAGTTGTACCAACTGCTAAAACTACGAGTTGACGTTTTCGTGGTAGAACAGACTTGCCCTTACCCTGAGCTAGACGGTAATGACATGTTTGATGGCGTTTATCACTTGCTTGGTTACCAAGGGGAAACTCTGGTCGCTTGTGCCCGTCTACTCAAAAAAGGCATCACCTACCCTTGCGCAAGTATTGGTAGAGTTGCCACATTACAAACCGCTCGAGGAGGTGGATTAGGTCACAAGCTACTTAACCAAGCCATTAACGAGTGCGATAGACTTTGGCCCGGTGAAAGCATCGAGATAGGCGCACAAGAGCACCTTACCGCCTTTTATCAACAGCATGGTTTTATACAAACCTCTGAGATGTACCTTGAAGATGGCATACCCCACATTGATATGCTTCGAGAGGGGATCTAGTGACTTGGTCCATAAGCACTATTGCGATTATATTATTAGTTGCAGGTAATTTGGCGGCATCGTTATCTGACGTTGCAGTAAAATTACTTGAAGGTGAAATAAGCTCATTTCAATATGTGTTTGTCCGTCAATCACTCTCAGTCTTATTGCTACTGCCACTATGGCTAAAACTACCATCAACCGAACGAGTTCTCACCGCTCCTGGCATTATTGCGATACGCGCAGTGCTGATCATGATTGGTAGCGGTTGTATGATGGTAGCAATCACTCACTTACCACTAGCGACAGCAAATGCTGTGTTCTACGCTGCACCACTTTTAATGTTACCGCTCTCTGTTTGGGTTCTAAAAGAAACACCACCCTTGGCAAAGGTAGTTGCTACCGCAATTGGCTTTGCTGGTGTGTTGCTGGTTCTGAGACCATCTCAGTTCCACTGGGCGGCATGGTTTGCACTGGGTACGGCTACAACATTAGCAATGTTTAATATTCTTTCGCGCAAATTGCCCCAAAACCAACCTGTCATTACCACACTATTTTGGACCTCGGTAATGACGGTGCCTTTGTCTGGTGTTTTAGCGGCCATTTATTGGCATTCTTCATCAGCGCAGCATTCCGCTTGTAGAAAACCAATCACACCC
>ERZ794982.179-NODE-179-length-18237-cov-4.709878_pt1 | contig 18237 bp, 16 predicted proteins | sample MGYA00433071_ERZ794982 | MGnify/ENA primary metagenome ERZ794982 (study PRJEB30140, sample SAMN00862574) | bioreactor metagenome | study: EMG produced TPA metagenomics assembly of the Bioreactor inoculated with sediment Metagenome (bioreactor metagenome)...
CGTTGGCGCATTCATGCCAACTCCATTGCTGAGCCACCTTACGAATCAGTAGCGGCATGGCGTGCTCGGCACCGGCCTGCCATAACGCTCGCTCGATGATTGGTGCAACATGTTCGTAATGGCTTCCGCCCATCGCATAGTTCTCTAGCAATCTATGTTCAATGGATTGAAGCGGACTGTGATTTAAGTGGCTTAGATTTACCAACCCACATACCAAATCAATGTCTAACTGTCGGTAGGTCTCTTTCAATTGATAACTCAGGCTAAGAGAAAACAGCGACTCACCTTCGTCGATCCAATCTTGTTCACCATCTACCATTACCAACGAATGACATCCGCTAGCTTGGTCACGCGTACTACCCAGTTTAATCAAACGAAAGCCATTGCCATTCCAGAAGTTGAGCAGCTCAGTAGTAACACCATAACTGGTGGAATAAAATTGATAACAACTATTTTGTTTAAGTTGAGTCAACATTTCAGACCCCACTCCTCTCCCCTGCCACTCAGGGTGAACAGCAATACGCATTACACGTAAGCTTAAATCTAAAGCGGGTTGTTCAAAGGCAAGATGGCTAACAAGTGAGGATGCAACCAAATGACCTTTAGGGCGCCTTTTCCCAAGTAGAATCTGTTTAACCAGTTCTTTCTCAAGCCCCCCTTCTTCAACCCCAATAATGCATCCAATGCAGTTGTTCTTTTCAAAAACACCAAACATCTTCATTGATGCATCACCTAACATCAGCATAAGATCATTCGGTGTCGTCTGGTAATGAGCATTCACCAACAGAGCAAAGCATTGTTTAACAATATCAGGAGATGCAAACAAGTCTGACTTTTTAATCTCAACCAAGTTAATGGCAGTATCATTTTGAAACACCACTGGCGGTAATTCACAATCAAGCAGAAATGTTTGGTATTGCCATTGCTCTAGAGGGTCGTTTTCAGCCCAGCGAATCGGCGTGTCCATATGGTAGAAGCGAGTACCGGGACGATTATCGCTTAACCATGATTGGAACTTAAGCGTAAAGCCACGACCACAGCCTTCATAACCGTGTATCGTAGTAGAAAACACAACTCGATGATAACGCTCAACGATATCAATCAACATAGGTAGCGGTAGCGCTGCGGCTTCGTCTACAAATAATAAATCACAATCAATGCTGTTACGCAGCAACTCATCAGCTGCGACAAATTCGATAGACGAACTGTTCCAATCAAGCCTAAGTTTACTCTTTTGTGCGCCAGGTAAACCTCGCTGAGCGTGTTCAAACAGTGGTGTGACGTTACTAATTGTTGGCGAGGTAACGACGATTTTAATTTTTCTCTCTGCCATCAACTGTGCAGCGGCAATGCCAAGCGCACTTGTTTTCCCTCTACCTCGATCGGCGGTTAATACCAAAGGTCGGCGTCTATGCCCACTAACCACTTTATGTATGTACTCAACAGCCAGACGTTGCATTTCAAATGGTGAATGAATAGAGTCACTCTCTTCAAGCATTGCGATTTTAGGCAATACTCCGCCTTGCTCAACAACCATCAATTGTTGCAAAGCTCGATCTAACCATTGTTCTGCACAATTATCCTGTTGCGTCATATCATGAATAAAAATAGCCAGACCACCACCACGTAACGTTCCGAGTAACGAGGTCAAACTATTAGCATCAATGCCGTTGCGAAGATCAATCACCAGTAATCCACATTCTTGACCAAGCAAGCGCTGCCCTTTACCCATTGCACACCATTGGTTGGCGTATTGTGATTCAACGCCACCAAGTTTAAAGCAATCCCCGTTCGCCAATGTTGCTGCCATTTGGCAAAACGTATCTCGCCAAGCTTCATCGCCACGAAGAAGTAAACCAAATCGATGCTGGCGCGATTGGGCTAATTGGAATAACTGTGTTAGAAATGGCTGTTTGGATAACATAGCTTATAAACAAAGAGTAATTTTCAACTAGTATACTTTGTAATGGCTAATCACCGCCATGGGTGAACATCTTAAACAATTAAACTCACAACATACTCGGCAATATTGTTTTTCAGACATAAAAAAAGCCGCTAAAAGCGGCTTGTTGTGTCGTTCAATATAAGCAGTTGGATCAGTTCAACTTGGCTTCAATGAAGCTAAGAATCTCTTGCATGATTTCGTCATCAACCTTTTTAAGATTTAACGCAAGATTAGCACCTTTACGGCTATAACTTACGCGTCCTTTAATCAAGTCGATTTTATTGCTCACCGGGCGTTTGCTTGGTGCAAGCTCTTCAACCCACGCTTCAATCATTTCCGAAACGTCTTTTGTAATTCGAGCCACACCTTGTGCTGCGCTACGTTGCCACGCAAAACCGTCATCATCACGGCAGTTTTTCAGCAACATACCTTTATCTGCATGGCTCAACTGACTAAATTGTTTATGCAGTTTAACAATCGTTGGTCGACCAAGATCCGCAACATTCGGGTATGCTTGCAATAATTCTAACGGTAAATCCGCCGCTTTAAGCGCGCCACTCACCAACGCTTCACTGCATTGGAACATTTTCGCAAGCGCTTTTTGATCTTCGGCTTCACCACTATTTAACTTAGCCTGCATCTCCTTACCTTTTTCATACAATGACAAAGGCTTGTGAGCATTTGCCACGTCAGACAAGAATTTAGCGTGTTCTGTATTAATGTTCTGAGCAACATAAATCAGAAATGGTTTACCAGCTAAAATACAAGACATTCGACGGCGGCTACCGTCCAGTACATCAATCTTACCATCTTCACGCATGCGACCAACGGCAGGATATTGCTGACCACGCTCGCGAAGTGTTACCAGCACGTCAGATAAAGCATGTTCATTGAGGAACGATTGTTCACGTGCATTCTCAGCAAAAACGACGGTATCCGTTTCGACTTGTTCCGCTTCAATTCGCATTAATTCAAACGCAACCATCTCTTCGCCAGCAACCGCGAGTTCAATCACTTGTGCTTGCTCTTTTGCCGCTTGCTGCGCTTCTTGTGGTGTGGTTGCACGACGTTTGTTGGTTTTACCAAATAATCTAGCGTTTAAATCTGAAGTTTTAATTGCCATGAGTTAGTTACCCTTGGTTTAGTGAATTCCAATGACTGTGCAACACACGTTCTAGTTCGAGTGCGCTTTTTTGTACTGCGTCTTGCGCTGTCGCGAGGGTCTTTTTACCCCCTTCAAAATCACTGGTTGTTAAATCAAATACAGTGCTGTAAGTATCAGCACAAGTTTCAAATGCTCGGCTACGTGGAATCGTCGCCATCATCACTTGATCACCCAATAGATAGTTCATCTCAGTAAGAACCGAAACTTGCTTCTTATTGTCGTCTTCAAACATCGTAGGCATTAGTCGAACAAACTCAAGCCCTTTCCAATCATCTGGGAACATTTCATAAACTGTCGGTAAATGTTGGAAGAAGTTAACCGTTGAAGCCCAGTCTAAACGCTTTGCCGCACATGGAATTAACAACGCATTTGAAGCGTACATTGCGTTCCACACTAATGGGTCAACGTGTGGACCAGTATCAATCATGATCATATCAAAATCGTCAGCTATCTTATCAATTAGCTTCTCTTTGAGCAGCTTAACAATATCGAGCGATTGATTTTGCGAAAGGTTTTGCCAGGCCTCTGCATTGAACATGGCATCTTCAGGGAATGCCGATACCGTTTTTAAGTTCGGGTACTGCGTCGGTAATAGCACGTTCTTATGTAGAAATTCATTAGTGATCTCTACCCCTTCCGGCACATTCTCAAGCATAACATCGACCGCAGAATAGATATTATCGTGGTCAGTTAAGCTAATTTGTGGGTTAAGGAACAAGCGCAGTGAACCTTGAGGGTCCAAGTCGATAAGACAAATACGGTAACGCTTATCCAAGTTTAACGCCATACAAGCAGCCAAATGAACCGCTGTCATCGATTTACCCGTACCACCTTTTTGGTTCTGTACGTTAATGATCCATGGTTTACTGTCTGCCGTTTTCTTGCGCTCAAAGAATTTTGGTACACCAGCGGCGTCCATTAGCATATGTGCTTCTTGCAACGAAATAGAATAGTGATTGGCGTTGTTCTTAGTAAATTGGTGGCCATCAGCTTCCAACTTACTGATAGCATCATCTAATTTACGGCGAGTCAAACCAGAACGAGTTTCCATCAATGCTTTCGACATAGGAGGAAAATGTTCATCACTTCGCTCTTCTAACACAATCTCAATGCGGTCTGCTTGAACTTGTGCTGTCTGTTCTGCTAGCCGAATGAGATTCTCGATTGTCTGTTCTCTTTTCATTGCCAAATTCCGTTATTAGTAACCTGCAATTATTGTACAGCACTTAATGCTTTTTACAATAAAAAGGTGAACAGAAACCAATAGATAAACATCACATTAAAATGACACATATTGACCATTTTAATGACAGTAAGGAAAACTAGCTCCATTTTTAACCAATTTTCTTGGCAAGATAACATGTAAAACTGTAAAACTTTTCAAGAGTTACATTGTCACCTATTTACATTGTAAAAAACGAATAATTGCATTGTACAGGCTCATTTTACACGGAACGATTAGTTTTCATCGCTAACTTACGGTTAGTGTCAAATGGATTTTATCAAATGCGTAACTTTAGCTACAACGTCCAGTCACTCAATCAGCCGTTTTAGCGAATCATCATTATCAACACCAATTTGAGCAAGGGTAGTGACGAAAGCATGATCAAGGAAAGCATCATGATCATGCTTTCGTAAAGATTTAGATGAATTGGAAAAATGATCAAGGCAATTGCCAAAGAGTGACAGCCAATTTGTTTCCACTAACGATATGATCCAATCTTGGATCAATGATCAAGGATGATGTGCCTTCGGAAGCATGTAAAATCTCGTCTTAATTACGGCACAATGCAGATGAACACTAGCCTAACGGTAGATCTATGGTTAAATCGAGTGAATTTGAGCAAACACAAGGCATTGGAAGCATAGAACTCAAAAACCTTGATCATGCTTTCATTAAGAGTAATAAGATAAAAACATGACCATGTTACCCTATCATTCTGTTTTTCAATTAAAGTCGTGATTATAAAGTAATCGAAATGGTTGAAATCAAACGATAGCCTTGATCATCGTTGCGACAACAAAGCCAATCTTGTTTATAATTTCCCAACTCTTAGGTCAAAGTGATTAGTACGCTTGTGGATAAGATGTGTAGTATCGTTGATCATGCTTCGAGAACATCTTTGATCATTCATTCAGAGTTGTGATGATCATGGTTTCAGATAAATTTGATCATGCTTTCACTTATTTAATGATCATCGTTGCGATAAAGTCATGATCATGCTTTCAGAGTCGATAAAAAATACTTATTTAGTATCAGTTAGTTACAAGCCCGTTTGCCTTCAGATCAATAGATCATATTATCAATTAAGATCATATTAATCAGAAAGATCAGTTTAAAAGAGCAATAAGTTTTTTCTTTCTTTATGATCTTTTTTTCTTTATTCTTCAGGAACAATAACGATATTACGGCTTATGTGATACGGATCTAAAAATGAGTTCAGAACAAAAAATACTGATCAAAGCGCCACGCAGTCATAAGGATGGACATCTGTTTGAAGTGTCTGAAGCTGCCGTCGACTGGATAGAACAATACCAACACTTCAAGGGCGTGACAAAAAGCATAGTAGAACTTCTGAATTTAATATCACTACGTGGCTTTCGCAGTAAAGATGGTCTGGTTTCAACAACAGAACTGATTGATGCAACGGATGGACAAATTACTCGTGCAGCAATTCAACAACGTTTACGCGCCGCCGTCACCGTAGGACTGTTTGATCAAATCCCAGTCAAATTCGAAGAAGGCTTGGCTGGTAAAACCATGCTGCATAAGTTTGTTAACCCAAGCAAGTTGATCTCAGCATTGGGTGCAACCAGCTTAGTCACAGAAAGTGTCAAGCAAACTGAAAAAAAGAAACGCTCAAAAGCGTTGGCTCAAACACAAGTAAACAAACGTTTACTGAATGAGTACGGCTTGAATACACCACCAGCGATGAAAGATGAAGCCGATCAGTTCGTCGTTTCACCAACCAATTGGGCTGGTATCATTGACCAAGCCCTTGCACCACCACGTACCCGGAAAAACTACCAAAAATCGATGGTATCCATATCCGGTACTCGTGCAGTGATCGAAACTCGATCTTCAAAAAACATCATGACTGTTGACGATCTCATGACTCTGTTCGCCCTGTTTACCTTAACGGTGCAATATCACGATCATCATCAGCATCAATATCAGCTCGACGCTAAACACGTTCCGAATAAAACGCCGTTATACATCACTGATATTTTATCATTGCGTGGCAAGAAGGACAGTGGACCAGCACGTGACTCAATACGCGACAGTATTGATCGAATCGAATTTACCGATTTTCAATTGCATGAACTCACCGGTCGCTGGTTAAGCGAAAACATGCCAGAAGGCTTTAAGAGCGATCGTTTTCGTTTCATAGCCCGAACCATTACTGCATCGGAAGAAGCCCCTACAGAGGGCGCTGACGGCGAAATACGCATTAAACCGAACCTATACATCCTTGTTTGGGAACCTTCGTTCTACGAAGAGTTGTTAACTCGCGATTATTTCTTCTTGTTTCCGCCAGAAATCTTGAAACAACACACCTTGGTATTCCAACTTTACAGCTACTTCCGTAGTCGTATGTCTCGTCGCCATACGGATGTGATGTTATTGAGTGAGTTAAACCAAAAATTAGCGCGCAATATCGAATGGCGTCGTTTCTCTATGGATTTGATCCGTGAACTAAAACGTTTATCGGATCCGATGAATTGTTTGTGGTCAATCTATGGGGTTATCACTTAACGATCACCACGGTCAGCGAGAAAGATAAGATCAAAGACTATCAAGTCGACATCAAATGTGATGTCGAAGAAGTTCTGCATTATTCGCGAGCTCGCACCACCAATGCTGGTAAGCGCAATATGGCTCCGACGTTACCAAACCCATTACGTAACGAAATGGTCACGCGTCAGCAGTTAGATGAACTTTCTCAGATCATTGATGGTGAGTTCGAACCCATTCAGCGTAAAGAACGTTCGCCGAAAGGGCATTTAGGTCGTCGAGTGAAGCAACGCAAACACTTAGTCGAGATAAATGCGGATGAAATTACCATAACGCTATCTAAATATACCTCTGAGGAGGCGCTGGAACGCAGTATATCGGCTTTAGCAGCAATGACAGGGCATTCCCAAGGATCTATACGTGAAGAGTGTCTGGAGTTGATTGAGAAGCTTGATTGGCTTCGCGTCGGTGAAGCTCCAATCCCATATGAAACGTTAAGTAAAATGATTGAGCTTTACAACAGCCAGAACAATAACAAACATTTATCGATCGAACGTTTGATCGCAGGCTTGGCTGTACGCCGTAAAGTGTGTAAGCAAGTGATGGATGGTCATTTAGATGAGACGGTCTTTAGAGCGTTAGATGAGGTCGCTATCTAAGAATTATTATTGTTTATTAAATAGACAGTATTACTACAGTGAGCTGACATAGCACTGACAATACAATCCAAGCAAAAGCTATGATTAATGACGAATAGACAACCTTTTGTCCTTTCTGATGAAATAAAAGGGTAGGTCCTACCCTTTAGATTGGCTCATATTGTTACATTCATTCTGAATTTTTTCGCGAGTTCTTATTGAACTCGCTTTTTTTTGCCTGCTTGCCGGGAAAAAGCCCTTTCAATCATCCTCGTTAACTTGGTTTTATTGATATCCCGTCTTGTGAATGATAATGCTCAACGCCTTTAAAACACCGGACGCATGAAGCAAAATTCGGAAAGATGATCAAGGTAATCTCACCAATATATCGCGATGGATCAATGAAAAGGTGTATTACCTTGATCATGCTTTCGTGTTTCATTCCACCCTTGAGCTGCCATAAATAGAACGTGTGATTCAATCAATTGGTGCGACTCCGTCAGCCATTGGCTGTGCGGCTGTTGATTACAAAACTCCAGCGCCAATACGGTGAGGTGTTGTATTCGTTGCATTGACCAATCTTTTAGCTCAATGTCAGCCAATGGTTGACAAGCGCAGGCTTGTAACTTGCCACTGGCAAGCTGCAGGTATTGATAGGCAATGACGGGATCACGGTAGCGCAAGTGATGGAAAATACGCAGACAACCATCAAGCCAGCAAGCGATCGCTTTGCTTTGCAACTCGCTAATGGCAAGACCCCAAATAGAATCCGGGGCAGCAAGGATCAATGCTTGCAATGATTCATCTTGATCATGCTTTCGGGTTTGATACCAATCGCTGATCTGTTCTACCCAGGATTCTAATTGGATCATGCGGCATTATCCCATTGTTTTACAAAGTGATTAGGACCAACTTGTTCTACCCCATGGTGAACAATAGCGCTAGTAGCGCGAATTTGATCCGCTTCCATTGAGTAGTTTGGTTCATTTTCGACTAAATGACCAAATGGTAAATCTGGGTCGGGTACTGCAGAGATCAACAACTTGGTGTAAGGGTGCTGTGGGTTGGTTAAGATCGCTTGGGTATCACCCCATTCGACTATTTGCCCTTTGTACATTACGGCCGTTTCTTCCGCGATATAATGGGCGGTGGCGAGATCGTGAGTGATATAAAGAAAGCCAATACCCAGCTCTTTCTTCATTCTTTGCATCAAGTTCAGTACGCCAAGCCGTATCGATACATCAAGCATTGAAGTGGGTTCGTCAGCCAAAATAACCTCTGCACCTACCGCAAGGGCACGCGCTAGGTTCACTCGTTGGCGTTGACCACCACTGAGCTCATGAGGGTATTTTTGCAATGTATCCGGATCTAACTCCACCAGCTTGAGTAATTCTTGCAGTTTATTTGGGATCTCAGCACTATTTTTCACCTGTTTATGGATCTTTAATGGCCGAGTTAGGTGGTGTTCAATAGTATGAGTCGGATTGAGTGAGCCAAACGGATCTTGGAACACCATTTGCACTTTACTTCGGTAATCAAGCAGATCTTTTCGGCTTTGGATCTGATCAATATTCTTACCTTTGAAAAAGATCTCACCACTCGTCGCGGGATAAACTTTGGTGATCAAACGGGCACAAGTACTCTTACCGCAGCCAGACTCGCCAACCAATGCCAAGGTTCGACCTTTATGTAGACTGAAACTTATCCCCTGTAGTGCTTTAAAGCGCTCTACGGATGAGAAGCCGCCTCCGACATTAAACTCTTTGACGATATCATTAAGTTGGATAATCGCTTCGCTCATACCAACGCTCCTTGTGCTTGATGTTTATTTTGGTGAATATTGGGGAACGAAGCCCACAGCTTCTGGGTGTATGCATGTTGTGGGTTGGAGCGGATCTGTTTGGATGTGTTTATTTCAACAATTTCACCATGTCGCATGATGGCAATGCGGTCACACAGTTGGCTCATTAGTGCCAAGTCATGAGTAATAAACAAAACTGAGAAACCAAACTCTTGCCGTAATTGATAGATTTGCTGCAAGATTTCTCGCTGTACAACCACATCAAGCGCGGTAGTGGGTTCATCCATGATGATCAATTTAGGATTTAGTGACAATGCAATGGCAATTACAAGGCGTTGGCGCATGCCACCACTGAATTGGTGAGGGTATTCATTTAGTCGTTCTCTTGGAATATTGACTAAATCAAGTAGCTGCTCCGCTCGGTGCTCGGCTTGTTCCTCTGTCATCCCTTGATGATGGCGTAATACATCGGCAAACTGTTCTTTAATGGGTAAGACAGGATTAAGTGAATTCATCGCACTTTGAAACACCATCGCGATTTTACTCCAGCGAATGGTATTAAATTCACTTTCGGCTAATTTAAGTAAATTGTGACCTTCAAAATGAATTTCTCCACCAGAGATAAACGCAGGTGGCTTGTGTAACCGATTAATCGCAAAGGCAATGGTACTTTTACCACAACCAGACTCACCGGCGAGCCCAAATATCTCCCCTTTACCTATATCAAAACTAACGGATTTAACCGCGTTGAAATCACCATGATCGGTGATGTAATCAACACATAAATCGCGGATTTGAATGACTGGATCGGCATGGAAGGCATGCTGTAACAAATTTTCACTCATAACGACGCTCGACTGTTAAGGATAATGATTATCATTAACACTTAATTCGAATATGAAAAGAAGTCTGAAAGAAAAAAGTGAACTCACTCGAAAATAATGGTGATTAAGCGATGGGAAAGGGAAAGTTGTTGTACGAGGATGCGGTGGAATTCTGTGCTTAGCGTGATCTAGAACAAGGTTGAATTCTTAGGGGGAATTTTCTAAATGTAATGCGCATTTCAAGATAGTGCAAAGTAAATTGAGTGCATTTTTTAATAAGCTATTTGAACTATTAGCGCTATCACATTCTTGATTGAATCTGCTTAACAAGATAGGGGAGTGTTTGCTAAAGATTACCTCGTCCCTAGCATGGTTTTCGCGGAGGTTTTTATGTCCATCAATTCACTAGACCATGATGAAATGACAAGTATTGCAAACAAGTGGGACTTCACGGAAGAAGTTGAGTCGCAAAAGCCCACTTCAATGATTAAATCTGCTGAAGCTCGCCGCCGCATTGAAGCGTTGCGTGAGATTCGTGAAAGTGGATTAACAATTGAAGAAGCGAGAGAACTTGGTCTGCTTCATTAAGTAGATGTTTGCAAGTATTGTCCTGTAGGGTGGCTATTCTGTAAGCCACCCTTTATTGTTTTTGATCTTACCCCTGTTTTCTTCTCTCTACATTTCCCTTTGGTGTGGTATATTTCCGCTTTGTATTTTTTAGGATTCGAGAACTTACTATGTCGGTGAATTTGTCGTTGCTGCCCGCAGATGAAAAAAATAAGGTTGAGCTAGATAAGCAAGCCTCATTTTTGGTGTGGAAGCTTAAAGAGGCGAAATCAGGTCCTGAAGAAATTATTCAACAAGCTAACCAACTCGTCGACGAAACTGAACGTACTTGGTTTATGCAAAGCGTTGAGAAATACAAACGATTAATGGGCATCGCGTGACCCAAAGCGATGAGGCTAAATTGAAAAGCCCTCATTTTTTGCTAAAATCCCTCGCATTAAATTGAAATTAGAGAGAACGTCCCAATGGGAAGAAGTTTTGAAGTGCGCAAAGCCTCAATGGCAAAAACAGCAGGCGCAAAAATTAAAGTTTATTCCAAGTACGGTAAAGAAATTTACATGAGCGCTAAAAATGGCGGTTCAGATCCAGATATGAACTTGTCACTGCGCCACTTGATCACGAAAGCGAAGAAGGACCAAGTTCCTGCGCACGTTATCGAGAAAGCACTTGATAAAGCAAATGGCGGTGGCGGTGAAGACTACCAACCAGCTCGTTACGAAGGTTTCACTCCTGGTGGCGCAAGTGTCATTGTTGACTGTCTAACTGATAACGGTAACCGTACTTTCCAAGACGTACGCCAATGCTTCGTGAAAACGGGAGCAAAAATCGGTGGTCCAGGTACTGTATCTCACATGTTCGATCACCAAGCTGTATTCCAGTTTAAAGGTGAAGATGAAGAAGCAGTACTAGAAGCGTTAATGATGGCTGACTGTGATGTTGCTGACATTGAGCTTGAAGATGGTGTAATCACTGTTTACGCACCTCACACTGAGTTCTTCAAAGTGAAAACGGCACTAAACGCTGAGTACGCAGATTTAACTCTAGACGTTGAAGAGATCACTTTCGTTCCTCAAACGTACACAGAAATCTCGGCAGATGACCAAGAGAAATTCCAGAAGTTTCTTGATCTGCTAGAAGACTGTGATGACGTTCAACAGGTATACCACAACGCAGAAGTTTAATTTCTACGTTGAAATGTTCAAAAGGCTTCGCATTCGCGAGGCCTTTTTTGTTTTTAATGGGTTTAGCTGAGTCGTTGGGTAGGGGCCTTTACGCTGAATAGTTGATACAAGGTATATAAGATCCCAAGCGTGACCGCTAGTTGCCAACCACGCAGCATAGTGCGCTCTAAGCCCATCTCTTGTACTCCAAGGTAGAGCTGAATCGGTAGCATAGTCGCTAATAATGCATCAGCGTGGATATCCCGCGCGGTAAAATCGGCTTTTACCATCACAGTAGCAATTAAAAAAATCAAGCTAACCAGCAATAATGCATACGTTGCCCATATTGATTGATGACCTACAAGTAGCGAGGTAAAAATAGTTGCTAGCGCACAACCTCCTACCTGAGTGACAAAACGCCTCTCAATCACTTGGCGAAAAGCGTCTGCTTGGCATTGTAACGATGCTGCAATCACAGGCACCATACAGAAGGTGGCAGACAACATATTAACTTGCAGCAGAAAGCCTACCCCAAGCCCAATCAGAGAAACGGACAGTAACCTTTGCTGCGCAGTAACGGGCTTATCTTCAAAACTCGGCGGTTTACCGTTTGATACCACGGGAAATAGTGCGACGAAGACTTTACAAACCAGTGCGGTGATCACCATTGAGATCAAAATCTCATGAATACGGGTCGTCATGTCTGCAGTGGTATGCTGAGCAAATACGATCACCAGAATCCAGTTAAAAGTTGGCATCAGCATTGCGCCCATTTTTGCTGGTGTGGTGGCTCTTCGGCGCATCCAATCAAAAAATAGCAAGCTGATGGTCCATATTATAAATGGATGGTCATAAAAGGCATTGCTAACCACCAGCGCAGTGCTGGCGGCGAGTAACGTAGGTAAGAGTATGCGAGCTAAGCCTTTCCAAGAGTAATCTTTGCCCTTGGTCATGATGATGGTGGGATACAGTGCCAAGTAAACCGCTGATGAAAAGCCAAGTAGCTTGCCTAGTATCATACAAACTGCGATGGAGAGGGTGACTCGAATCGCCTCATTGCGCTGTGAAGTATTATCAAATCGAAGCATCATCGGTGACCTAGTAGATATAGCGAAATAGGGCGACTAAGTGAATCCACATAGAACTAATCGCATTAATGGCGGGAGACCCATTGCTCATCGAGACTGATGCACGGGCACCTGAGATAAGTTGTGCCTTTGAATTGGTATCAAGGTCTTCAACTTGGATACGCACTCTCACTTTTTGTTGTTCGCGAATCCAGCGGCTATCGTTAGCCACATCCACTAATTGACCACCACTATTGTTGGTATCACGTATTGCACGTTCTTGGCTCTCAACATGACCGATAAATACCTGACCAGGCAGAGCGTCAAAGGCGATATAAGCGGTGTTTCCTTGGTTTAGGTGGCTGATGCCCTTCTCGTTAAAATCGGCACTTAGCCATGCTTGGGATTCGTTAACCAGTAGTAGTGCAGTTGTCCCTTGGCTAATGTAGCTGCCAGGTTGTAACTGCAAATTGGTCACGACGCCTGCAGTTTGTGCGACTATTCGCGTATGGTGCTGGTCCAGCTCTGCGCTGGCAAGTTTTGCTCTCGCTAATTGAATCGCAGCGTTGTTATCGCTATCGGTCAACTGAGCTTCTATGCGCAAGACGTCTGCTTGGGCTGCAAGCAATGCACTATGAGCGACTTTGACATTCAGTTGACTGTCTTCAATGGTTTGAGTGGTGGTTAAGCCTTTTTTGTATAACGCTTTGCTACGTATTAGCTTTGCCTGCGTGTTTTGTTGCTGCTCTTGACGTTGTAATAACGTCTGCTTAGCGACATTAAGTTGCTGCTCACTGGCTTGAAAAGTTTGCTCGGCTTGGATCAGTTCTGCTTTAGCTTGCTTAACTTTTAGTCGGTAGCTTTGATCATCAAGAGTAAAAAGCGTGTCACCAGCATTGACCCATTGGCCATTATTTACGGCAACACGGTTAATCACACCTGAGGTTTCGGGTGCGATAGTCGCGATATTGCGATGCATCGACGCTTGAGTGGTAAAAGGTGCAATATTATCAGTAGCAACTAAGAAAATAGAAAACGCGACAGTGACAGAAAGCACTGTATATAGAACGTATTGGTAAAGTTTTTCAGTCACAACAATTCTCTTTAATTATGGGTTATTTTCATCCTTGCTTGTGTGTTGCAAATAGCAGTGAACAACAAATAGATATTTGTTTACGCAGCAATCCATGCCGCGAGACGGCGAATTTGTGGTAAGACAGTGAGGTTGAGTAGTAGTGCACAAGGCCAAGCGATGGTGAAGCTTTCTAGCCAGATCATTGGCCAATCACTATTAAAGCCAAGTTTGTAACCCGATAACACACCTGACATCATTAATGCCATGGTAAAAGATGACATTAATGCAGTGAGCCAAAACTGTTTGTTGTTCATTGTTTTCTCCTATCGTGCTTGGCTTTTGCTTGAGCACACTATATAACCACTCAATAGTGAGAAAAATAACCAGGATTAGAAGTGTGAATTCCATATTTGGAAATGTAGATGATCTCTATCTGTTTTGTTCGGTGGTTGAACATGGCTCTTTACAGGCTGCGTCTCGCCATTTGCACTTACCTGTGTCCACCATGTCTCGTCGTTTAACCGCGCTTGAATCGCGTTTAAACGTGCGCTTGCTAGAAAAGCAGGGTAGGGAGCTGGTCGCGACAGAATCAGGCTTACGTGCGTTTAACCTGCTAAAAAGTGGTATGGAAAGTATTGAAACTGCATTTCATCAACTGAGTGAAGATCGCCAAGATGTCGAAGGTAAAATTAAACTGGCGTTGCCGTACAATTTGTACCGAGGCTTTGCCAGTGAAGTGGTCGAAGAGTTCCTGGCGCGCTACCCGAAAGTGCAGCTTGATCTCGTGCTGAGCCAAGAGCAGATAGTGCCGCAAAGCGACCGCGATTTGCTAATGACGTTTGATCTGCGAGAAATGGAAGGGATGATCGCCAGACCTTTGTTTGAAGCGAAACATGGATTTTTTGCTAGCCCAGAATACATTGAACGTGTTGAGCGGATCGACAATCTAGATCAGTTGACTGAACAAGCGTGGATTTCGGTAGATAACATCATTGATTTGCCGATTTATCGTGGTGATGAGCTGGTTGAGGTGATTGAAATTAAGCCTATGCTGGTGGTGAATGACATTCTTGCTGTTATCGCTATGGTAGAGAAAGGTTTAGGTATTGCATCGCTGCCATTTCGCCATGTTAAGCCTGACGCTAACTTGGTGCAGTTACTACCGCAGTTCAGTCGCAGTACACGTAAAGCCTACCTCGTATACAAACAGCGTCGATACCAGCCTAAAGCGTTGTCGTTGTTTATAGAAGCGTTGCTAGAAGGGGTGAAGAAAATCCAATAAATAGCGCAATGAGCGTTCGACATTCATTGCGCTGTTCACCACGAAAAGTACAAGCGAATAAAAGAAGAGTCTATGTTTTCGAGAGAAAGAGTAGGTCAATATAGCTGCGTAAATTGATGAGGCTTTAAGACAACAATATAAAAAAGAAGCCTGAGGAAAAGTCAGCTCATAAGGAAGATAATATGTCTCTACAACAGGATTTTCGTAACGCTATGTCTAAGCTCGCTGCTGCGGTTAATATTGTTACTACAGGTGGTGAAGCGGGTACGATAGGTATTACTGCAACGGCAGTTTGTTCAGTAACGGATACTCCAGCAACGGTACTTGTGTGCGTTAATCGTAATAGCGCATCAAATGAAATCATTAAGAACAATGGCAACGTATGTATTAACGTTTGTGCTAGTGAACATCAGGAAATGTCGATGCATTTTGCTGGAATGACAGGGCTTTCAATGGAAGAGCGCTTTCAGCTAAAAGGTTGGCAGAAAAACGCAGATTCAGTGCCAGTACTTAAAGGTGCGTTAGCAACATTGGAAGGTAAAGTGGCCTCCATAGAAGAAGTAGGTACTCACTCGGTATTTTTTGTTGAGCTGCATAGTATCCATACTGAAGATAAAGATGGCTTGATCTATTTTGACCGTGAGTTTAAATCTGTAGAGGCAAAAGTACCTGTTGCTGAAGTGGCGTAATAGCAAAACATGCCCTGCCAATACGAATACAAAAACACCCACATTTGTGGGTGTTTTTGTATTACAACAAGTCGATCTATTTGGCTTGTAGTTCGATCAACTCTGTCAGTAACTGCGAAAGCTGTTGGTATTTATCCTCACCTAACGCTTTCTTGAGCGCTGTGTATTGTTGTTCAATTTGTGGTCTAAGCTGCTCAACCAGCGCTTGGGTCTTATCGGTAATATGGATATAGAATTGACGACCATCGTGCGGTGATTTTTGCTTGGTTACAAAACCTTGCTTCTCAAGACGACTAATAATGCCCGTTAAGCTAGGGCTTAAAATACAAGTTTCATGAGAAAGTGTTGAAAAATCGGTTGGACCTTTAGATTCAAGTACACGCAAGACTCGCCATTGTTGTTCTGTGAGTTCATTCTCAGCAAGAACAGGACGAAAGTATTGCATTGCGACATCTCTAGCCTTAATTAGCTGAATTGGAAGAGAATTTTCGTATTTAGTCATTGAGCTAACCTTATTCATTATTATTAAGCCAATATTGCTGGATAATACGACTCATCCGTTGGGGTATCCCCTAGCTATAGGCTACTACAAAACATGGCTACGTCTTATAGTAATTTGTTTCGTCTTATGTTGAATAGATAAAAAAGGCTCTTTAATCATTTAAAGAGCCTAAAAGGCGGTTAATAGAGCATATTAGGTAGATAGAGCGCAATTGCGGGTATCATTACAATCAGTGCTAAACGAACCATATCAGCGACCCAGAAAGGAAGAACACCTTTAAAAATGGTGGCGGTATTGATGTCTTTTATTAGCCCAGAAAGGACAAAAACATTCAGACCGACAGGTGGGGTGATCAAACTGATTTCAGTCACCACCACGACAATGATACCGAACCAAATCGGATCAAAGCCAAGCTCTACCACTACCGGGAAGAAAATGGGTACCGTAAGTAGCATCATTGACATACTTTCAAATACGCAGCCAAGAATGATGTATATCAGCAAGATAATGCCCAGCGCCATCATTGGTGTGACATTAGCAGTTTGAATCAGTTCGACCAAGGCGGTGGGTAGACCCGCTCGATTGACAAAATTGGATAAAATCAACGCGGAAATAACCACAGCAAATAGCGATGCAAACGGAAGCACTATTATGGGAGTTAGCGGTTGTAGGTGGTGCCTTTGTCAACAACATCGATGGCGTTGACCACTATTGGCATGATGTATGGGTGCCAGGTCATATGGAAATGGTCGTCAACAACAAGCAGTTAATTCAACAATACCCAGAGCTGGGTAAAGCGTTTGACGATTTTGGTATTAAACGTGGTCCTATGGCAGCAGGGAATGTCCCGGTCGGAAGCGGACCAATGCGGGTGATCCCAATCGAATCGGCGATTGATGGTGATACACGCAGTGCTTCGTATGAAGAGGTGTCAAAGTATCTTGAATCCAATGAAATTTTTTCAATATCGGATTGTGCTTGTCGAACGTCACGCGAAGCAATGGGTGAAGGATGCGGGCACTTAAAAGAAGATATGTGCATTCAGATGGGGCATGCCGCTGAGTACTATATTCGAACAGGACGAGGTCGAGCCATTTCTCGTGAAGAGGCATACAAAGTGATCCGCAAAGCGGAAGATAACGGTTTGATGCATCAAATACCGAACTTTGATGGCTCAGGTGAAACTCACGCAATTTGTAACTGCTGTGGTTGTGGTTGTTTTGCGTTGCGTTTAGCCGAGCAGTGGCAAAACCCTGACATGGTACGCTCGAATTACGTGGTCAAAATTGATGAGAACAAGTGCGTGGCATGCGGTGAGTGTGTTGAAACATGCCCAACCAATGCGTTGAGATTAGGTCAAAAACTCTGCTCAATTGACCCAGAGGTAACGTTTCCTCGTGAGTTGCCGTATGACAACGAGTGGAATGACGACAAGTACAATCCAGAGTACCGAACCAATCGCCAAGTGGTTGAAGAACATGGAAGTGCACCATGTAAGGCCGGGTGTCCAGCGCATATCGGCATCCAAGGCTATATGAAGCTTGCCTCTCAGCAACGTTATCGAGAGGCATTGGAGCTGATCAAAAAGGAGAATCCATTTCCTGCGGTTTGTGGTCGTATTTGTCCTCGCAACTGTGAGTCGGCGTGTACCCGAGGCGAGATTGATGATCCCGTTGCTATTGATGAAATCAAAAAATACATCGCTCAGAGAGATATGACCGCTGTGGGGCGGTTTGTGCCTGAGAAACGAGGAGATCATCGCCATAAAAAAATTGCTGTGGTGGGG
>ERZ794982.180-NODE-180-length-18107-cov-3.984378_pt1 | contig 18107 bp, 17 predicted proteins | sample MGYA00433071_ERZ794982 | MGnify/ENA primary metagenome ERZ794982 (study PRJEB30140, sample SAMN00862574) | bioreactor metagenome | study: EMG produced TPA metagenomics assembly of the Bioreactor inoculated with sediment Metagenome (bioreactor metagenome)...
TTTTTTAGCCTCTTCCGGGGTATCGCCTTCAATTAATTCGTCGATTTTTTTCTCAGCAGCGTTGAGCCACTCTTTGCTTTTCTCAACACTTGCATCGGTCCATTCGCCCAAAGTATTAATAGCTTCAGAAGACCAATTAGACAAATCTTGCCAAGCTTGCTTTGAGAAGTCTTTGGTGCTTTCCCAAGCCTCTTTAGCACCATCGGAGATGGTGTCGGTTAACGTATCAAATGTGGCGGTGACCTTGCCAAAGTCTGCAAAGGCAGACGAGCAGGTAAGGGCGGCAACAACAGCAATAGTGATTTGTTTTTTCATTGTGCATCGCGACTATTTAACCAAGGTATAGGCAGATTCTAGGTGAATTGGGTGGAAAAAAAACAGCTTGAGGTTTGGGATCGGAGGAAAATCACGCTAAAGAGTGTTATTTCGTAGCTCGTTTTGAGAAACAGATAAAACAAAGCCCCTGCTCCGAAGGGGCTTAGGCATCACTCTTAGCTAATAGCTTTGTCGCGGTTACGCGTTAGCCTTTAGGTGTTTTTTGACTTTCTTCATTGCCATCTGGCGTTTGAGAGGTGACAGATAATCAATAAACAAATTACCAGATAAGTGGTCAATCTCATGCTGCATTGCGATAGCAAGAAACTGATCATTTTCTATGGTAAGCGGGTTGCCTTGGCGATCGAGTGCGGTCACTACGACCGAGGTGTAACGTTCTACATCGGCATAGTAATCAGGAACTGACAAGCATCCTTCTTGACCAAGTTCTTTATTGCTGCCGCTAACCACTTCAGGGTTAATCAGCACTAATGGGTCATTGCGTTCCTCTGAAAGATCAATGATCACTACCGCCTCTTTTCGACCGACTTGAGTGGAAGCCAAGCCGATACCATTGTCGGTGGCGTATAGCGTATCCAACATGTCATCGATAAGAGTTTGCACAGATTCAATATCTTGCACCTTTTCAGCCTTAATTTTGAGCCTTGGGTCTGGTGCGGTGAGTATTTCTAAAACGGCCATATGTACCTAATGTCTTTAAGCTTAAGGCGTCGATTTATCATGTTGTTGTATTGATGATCAAGCAGTTCTTGTTAAGAAATCGAAATAATCACTCTTTCGTTGTCTTTTGTATCAGTAATATCGAGGATCGTCCCATTAAATGTTGGGTCGGAAATTGCGGATATTATTGCTTCTAACTGCTCGCTATTTTCATTAAATTGAGATGCAAAGTTTTTTGGTAAAAATCTAATAAACGTTTTTGCGAGTGCTGAAGGTACTGATACTGAATCAATAAGTTCGCCATCATGATAAGCGAAAGTCTCTATTTTCAATACGCGCATATACCGCTCTCCACAAAAACTAATAGGAGTGAGCATAAAGCAAAAGGCAATTAGAATTATCGAGCTTTATCACTGAATCGAAAACGTTGCCTAATCCCAATCTAATACTTGCCAATTGGTTTGGTTTGAGTGTGCTTTTAGCCGTGGGCATGGGTTTACTAGGTAGGCGAAATCCGCATATTCACACAAAGGTAAATCATTAATTGAATCGGTGTAAAAATGAATCTCAGTATAGTGTTGAGTTTGCTTTTCTAACCACTCTTCAAGCTTTGCTACTTTACCCTCCCGGTAGCTGGGGATACCCGATATTTCAGCGCTGTAGTGACCATGTTGTTCGACTAAATCGATGCCAAGAGCAACAGGAATACCTATCTTGCGACCGACTTCGGCAACCAAAAAAGAGACGGTAGCGGAGATAATGACCATATCAATGCCATCGCGTTTTAATTGCTCTATCAGGTGTTTGGATTGTTCGAACTGATTGGGTAAAATATGGTGCTCGACACACTCATTAACCCATTGGCTTACCTGAACAATGGGCACATCAACAAGCGGTGACATAGAGAACTGTAAATAGTCATCCATGTTCATTTTTCCTTCGGCATACAACCCCATTAGGCGCTTATCTTCTGCGAGAAAGTTAGGCTCGGTCGCAATCCCTTTATCGACGAGAAACTGGTTCCAAATCATCGCACAGTCAGCATTGATGAGGGTTTCGTCCATATCAAATACATATAATGGTTTGTTCATCTTAAGCTCTCACAGGTTGGATTTCGTTTAAGTTAAACAACAGATCGAGCTGGCTTCCGTTTGCCAGCAAACGCTCTGAGGAGCGGTTAAGCAAATCAACCGTTAACTCGCAGCCTTGCACATTGACTTGGTAGCGAATCACATTGCCAAGTAACTGATGGTTCTTAATGGTGCCCGTTTGTGGCGCAGAAATATGGCGACCGTATTGGCGCCCTTGCTCTTTAACGTAAATAGACTCAGGACGAATCGCAACCTTTGATTGGCAATCAATATTAAATAGCTGCTTCGCTCTATTTGCTTCAACCAAGTTGTAGTGCCCCATAAAGCCTGCAACAAACTCATTGGCTGGGTGAGTATAAATAGCCTCTGGTGAGCCTGTTTGGACAATTTCACCTTTGTTCATTAGAAAGATTCGATCTGACATGATCATCGCTTCCTCTTGGTCATGTGTCACGAACACGGTGGTGAGATTCATCTCTTTTTGAATATCTCGTATCTGTTGGCGAAGGTGTTTTCGAATCTTGGCATCTAATGCTGAAAGCGGTTCGTCGAGCAATAAGATTCGAGGTTTTACCACTAAGGCGCGCGCCAATGCCACTCGTTGCCTTTGACCGCCTGAAAGCTGGTGTGGGTACTGCTTTTCTTTGCCTTTAAGATCGACCAGTTCAATCACCTTTGCTACAGCCTGTTGAACCTCTTGCGTGGCGAGCTTCTTCATCTTCAAACCAAAAGCGATATTGCTTTCAACCGTCATGTTCGGGAATAGCGCATAGGACTGAAAGACCATACCGATGCCACGCTCTTGAGGCACTTGATGGGTGATATTTTGGTTGTTTACCCATATTTCTCCATCATCGACAGGGTTGAGACCCGCAAGGCTGCGTAGCAGGGTTGATTTGCCGCAACCACTTGGCCCCAGCAGGGTAATGAACTCACCTTGTTCGATAGAGAAATGAATATCTTCAAAAACAGTGTTGTCACCAAAACGTTTGGTGAGGTTGTTTGCAGTTACGTAACTCATTATTGGATGCCTCGGCTAAATCGACTTGCTAGCCAAGTCAGTAAGAAAATAAATAAGAAGTAGGTCATGACCAAGGCAGAGGTAAAGTGCCCGCTAGTTTGGCGCATGTTGTAGAGGTAAATTTGCAACGTTTCGTAGCGCGTGCCGACTAAGATGTTGGCGAAAACAAACTCACCGAGTAGGAACGAAAATGAGAGAAACAGTGATGCCATTAATCCTTTTTTTAAGTTGGGTAAAATGATTAACATGAACGCTTTGGTCGTGCTTGCTCCAAGCAGATACGCGGCATCCATCAAATCATGTAGATTTATCGCTTCAAAGCTGTTGGCGATAGCACGGTACATAAATGGCAGCGCGATGGTGAAGTAAGTGCCAATCAAAATCCATGGTGTGCCAACAAGGCTGATTTCGCTGTCGGCATACAATTGAAGTAGACCAACCGAAGAGACAACTGGAGGCACGGCAAAGGGCAGTAAGATCAACATGTTCATCAGTTTGTCTAGTTTTGGGAAGTAGTAAAACACCACGAAAATTGCGGGTAGGACGAGAGCAACACTTAACAGTAGTGCGGCAATACAGATAAACAGTGAACGCCCAAAAGCCTGTAGAAAGCGAGGATCGGTCAACAGCTTAATGTACCAATCGAGAGTGAAGCCATCAGGCAGAATAGTGGCTCCCCAACGAGATGATATTGAGTAAATAAAGGTCGCCAGAATAGGCACAAGCATTAGGCAGATAATCGAGTACACCACGGTTTTATGAAGATGAGTATTAACGTTTTGCATTGCGGTTATTTCCTACCTGCATAGCTTTTTGAAATGAGCCATTGGTTAATCACAGTAATGAAAGCCAATAGCATCATAAGTATGACCGAGATGGCAGCAGCAAGGTTTGGCTCAAGAAAGAGATCGCCTGAAACTAAACTGGCAATACGAATCGTAATGACGTTGTAGTTACCAGAGGTGAGCGCATAGACGCTGGCGTATGCGCCAATCGCGTTGGCAATGAGAATAATCAAAGTGCCAAACAGAGCGGGAGAGAGCACAGGTAGCGCCACTTTTACCCAGTAATGTGACGTTTTGGCACCCAGCAGTGCCGCAGCAGATTGCCAGTCATCATCAAGAGCATCAAAGGCAGGGTAAAGCAGCAATACTGCGAGTGGGATCTGAAAGTAGATGTAAATCGCCAGTAAGCCCCACTTGCCATAGAGGTCAAAATCACCCAGTAATCCATACTGTTTGAGCAATAGAGTGATAGCGCCATTGGTGCCAAGAATAATGATAAAGGCGAACGATAAAGGCACTCCGGAGAAATTGCTGCTCATGTTGGTGAAGGCAATTACGCCATCGCGCAGTTTACAATCAACACGGCGCAGTGATGAAACCAGCAAGGTGGCTATTGCTAAACCAATAAGGCTTGACCAAACCGCTAGCCATAGACTGTTGCCAAATGCTTGCATCATGAAGGGCGAATTAAGTACATCTGAGTAGTTTTCAAATGACAGTTCGTCATCGTAGATGAAGCTATTGATAAACACCCAAACCATTGGTGCAAGTTGGAATAAGTAGAAAAACAGCCCAAATGGTATCAGCCACAATGCGGGTTTTATTTGCTTAATAAAGGGAATCAGTTTGGGCTTAGCTGCAATTGAGTTGTGAGAGTCGGGAGAAATAATAGAACTGCTCATAAGGCTAACAATCCTTGAGTGTAAGCTTTGTTGTGGTCGAGCTTAAGCAGCTGGCAAACCGTGCCGCAAATCTCGGTTTGGCTAACGTGACACTCTTGATGACTGAACTTATCACCGATGACGAACAGCGGAACTTCGCGCTCTTGTAGCAATATTCCACCATGACTTAAATCGTTATTCATACCGTGATCACTGGTCACGATGATTTGGTAACCCTCTGCCAGCCATGGCTCGACATAGTTCGATAAAATAACGTCTGCATGGCGTGCGCTGTTGCGATACTGCTGAGAATCTATGCCGAACTTATGACCCATATCATCGATATTCATTGGATGTATAAGCAAAAAATCGGGTTGATGGGTACGGCGTAGATATTCGCCATCGAGAAAAAGCGCCTCATCGGGATAATGGTCCCAATGGTAGAAACAGCCATGTTGAATATTGAGGCTCTGATCATTGGTAAAGCGATCTCGGACGGGGTCAAACGGAGTGCGGTTATATAATTCACTCACCCAATGGTATGCGGCGGCGGCTGTCACTCTGCCTTGCGATTTTGCTAGGCTAAATATCGATTCGTGGTGGGATAAACGTTCGATGTAATTATTCACTATGCCACTTTCCACAGGGCGAACACCGGTGAGAATGCATTCATAAAGTGGGCGCGATAGTGAAGGCAGTTCGCATTGCAGCTTATAAAGTGTCGCTCGCTGTTGTTCTATTAGACCGTTCAGGTAGCCCATACAATCGCGGGCTACCTGATAGTTCAGTCCATCTAGAACAACAAGAATGGTCTTATTGTTCATGATTTACTACTTAAGAGGGAAGGCTACAGTTATCACTTATTGCTGATGAATAAGGACGCTTTCTTGCCATTGACGTGGCAGTTTTCGAGCTGATTTTTCCCATGAAGAGAAGTCAGTAACTGGGTGAACATTGCTGTATTGATCGTTCGCGATCAGCTTGTCTTGTACCGATTTTGGTAGCGTAATGCTGCTGCGAATCGGGCGAGCATAGCCCTTTGCTAAGTTGATTTGACCTTGGTCGCTGAAGATATATTCACGCGCTAGCTTGGCTGCATTTGGGTTTTGTGCGTACTTGTTGATGATGGTGGTGTAGCCTGAAATGACCGAACCATCTTGCGGAATGTTGACGGTAAAACGCTCGCGGTCAATTTTATCGCGGTAGTTTAGAGCATTGAAATCCCACATGATCGCCACTTCGACTTCGCCTTTTTCTAAGTTAGCAATGCTTGGGTCGGTAAAAGATAGACGACCTTGCTTAGCCAACTCAGCGAAGAATGTGATAGCAGGCTTGAGGTTGGTCTCGTCGCCACCATTAGCGAACGCTGCTGCAAGTACCGCATTGTTTGCTTGTGCGGCAACACCCACATCTCCAACTGTGACTTTGTAGTCACCTTTGAGCAGATCACCCCAAGTTTTAGGCGCATCTTTTACTAAGTTATTGTTGGAAATAAAAGAGATAGTGCCAGTGTAAGCTAGCGCCCAGTGGCCCTCTTTGTCTTTTGCCCAATCAGGAATATCGCTCCATGTGCTCGGTTTGTATGGCTGAGTTACCCCTTTTTTTACCGCCACGCGTGCAAACGCAAAGCCCACATCACCGATATCGGCCGTTGCTTTTTTCTTCTCAGCTTCAAATTTGGCGATCTCTTGAGCTGAGCTCATATCGGTATCTTGATGTTTTAAACCGTAGTTTGATTGCAGATCTGCCCAGGTATCTTTCCAGTTTGCCCAACTGTCCGGCATGCCGACGCTGTAGACTGCGCCTTCCTTTTGTGCCGCAGCTACTAGTGATTCGAGATCTGTATTGTCGGTATTAGTTGCTGAAATCGCTGGGGTTGAAAGCGTTGCGGCAATCAGCGTTGCCGATACTGCATTTGAACGACTTAGAATTTTGTTCATTGTCTCCATCCTTTTGGGACTTGGTCTGTAAGTACGTTTTGTATACTAGGGAGGAGATGTGACGATTTGGCGTAAAAATTCTGACAGTTTTGCGCGATTTTTGTGGCAGTTATATTGCACCGCTAGAGTCGTGGTTTTTTATGGTAGGGAATAGGGCGTCTAATTGGCGTTGATAGCGTCTACTTTTTTGCTAAAAGCACCGAGACTTTCTGTAAAAAAAAGCCCCTGACGATGCAGGGGCTTGATATTGAGTTGTGTCAGTTTAAGCTAATGCGTCAGTAATCACTTAGCGAGATTACTTGTTATTTACTTTGCTTAGCTTTAACCAAGTATCAATCACAGTATCTGGGTTTAGTGACACAGAGTTGATGCCTTGCTCCATTAGCCATTGCGCTAAGTCATCATGGTCTGAAGGACCTTGACCACAAATACCCACGTATTTGCCCGCTTTGGTTGCTGCGTCAATAGCCATCTTCAACATCGCTTTCACTGCTGGGTTGCGCTCATCAAATAGGTAAGCGACATCGCCAGAGTCACGGTCTAGACCAAGCGTCAACTGAGTCATGTCGTTTGAACCGATAGAGAAGCCATCAAAGTGCTTGAGGAACTCTTCAGCTAAGATAGCGTTTGAAGGTAGCTCACACATCATGATTACTTTCAAACCTTGGTCGCCACGGCGTAGGTCGAATTTAGCCAGTAGGTCGATAACAGAAGCCGCTTCGTCGGTAGTACGAACAAACGGGATCATGATTTCTACGTTCTTCAAGCCCATTTCGTTGCGTACACGCTTAAGAGCACGCGTTTCAAGCTCGAAACACTCTTCGAAATCTGGCGAGATGTAACGAGAAGCACCACGGAAACCAAGCATTGGGTTCTCTTCATGTGGTTCGTAATCTTTACCACCGATCAGGTTGCTGTACTCGTTCGACTTAAAGTCAGACATACGTACAATCACGCGCTTAGGCCAGAAAGCCGCCGCGATGGTTGAAATACCTTCAGTCAGCTTGCTAACGTAGAAATCAACTGGATCTTTGTAACCGCGAATACGTTGAGTGATTTCGGCTTTTAGCTCGTCACTTTGCGCGTCGAAGTTAAGCAGCGCTTTCGGGTGAATACCAATCATCTTGTTGATGATGAATTCCAAGCGTGCCAAGCCAACGCCTTCGTTCGGGATTTGAGCGAAGTCAAATGCACGATCTGGGTTACCGACGTTCATCATCACTTTTGTTGGCAACAATGGCAATTCATCAACCGCAGAACGTTTTACTTCAAATTTCAACTCACCTTGGTAAACGTAGCCCGTCTCGCCTTCAGCGCATGAAACCGTTACGGTTGTACCTTCGGTAAGTAGCTCTGTTGCATTGCCGCAACCAACAATCGCTGGAATGCCAAGTTCACGGGCAATGATTGCTGCGTGACAAGTACGACCGCCACGGTTAGTAACAATCGCTGCGGCTTTCTTCATCACTGGTTCCCAATCTGGGTCAGTCATGTCAGTAACTAAGATGTCGCCTTCTTGAACCAATGACATTTGGTCTAAAGAATCGACACGACGAACAGGACCACTGCCGATGCGTTGACCGATAGCACGACCTTCGATAAGAACGTCTGCTTTGTTGTTTAGCTCGTAACGCTCAATCACGTTTTTGTTGCTTTGCGAACATACGGTTTCTGGGCGCGCTTGGACGATGTAGATTTGGCCATCAATACCGTCTTTTGCCCATTCAATATCCATCGGACGCTGGTAGTGCTTCTCGATGATCATCGCTTGTTTCGCTAGTTCTTTGATCTCTTCATCGTTAAGTGAGAACTGGTTGCGCTCTTGCTCATCGGTATCAACGATATCAACCTGCTTACCAATTTCTGGGTTTGGCGAGTAGATCATTTTGATCAATTTTGAACCAAAGGTTTTCTTAACGATTGGATGCTGACCCGCTTCAAGCATTGGCTTGTGAACGTAAAACTCATCCGGGTTTACTGCGCCTTGTACGACCATTTCACCCAAGCCCCAAGAAGAGGTGATGAACACTACTTGATCAAAGCCTGACTCAGTATCTAGGGTAAACATAACGCCAGATGAGGCTTTGTCTGAGCGCACCATGCATTGAATGCCCGCAGATAGCGAGATGCCACGGTGGTCAAAACCTTGGTGAACACGGTATGAAATAGCACGGTCATTAAATAGTGACGCGTATACGTGTTTCGTCGCTTCTAATACCGCATCAATACCTTTCACGTTAAGGAACGTTTCTTGTTGGCCAGCAAATGAAGCGTCGGGTAAATCTTCGGCTGTTGCAGAAGAGCGAACCGCAACCGACATTTCAGGCTTGCCATCGGTTAGTTCTTGGTAATTCGCACGAATGTCTTTTTCAAGATCGGCTGGGAAAGGGGCATCTAAAACCCATTGGCGGATTGTCGCGCCAGTTTTTCGTAGAGCATCAACGTCGCTGACGTCTAGCTCATCAAGTAATAGATGAATACGCTCGTCTAGACCTTCGTGGTCAAGAAACTGGTTAAAGGCATAAGAGGTTGTGGCGAAACCGTTAGGTACTGAAACGCCGGCTTTAGAAAGGTTAGAAACCATTTCACCAAGTGATGCGTTTTTACCTCCAACCTTATCAACATCTTCCATGGATAGGCCATTGAACCAAAGAGTATTGTTTTGCATGTCTTTCTCCAGAATGCAGCTTTTTTGTGTAGGGGTTTTATGGCAAACGATTACGTCAAAGCAGAAAAAATTTTAACAAATCTTCAAAGCTGTGGTCGGCGTAGTAGTTTGCTCGGGTCATTTTTTTGTATTATGGCCCTATCCTAATCAAATAATTTTGAAAGTTTAAATAAAACATGCAAAACAATAGTCAAAGTCGTGATGTATTCTATGTTTCTGACGGAACAGCCATAACATGTGAGACGTTAGGGCATGTTGTTCTGGGTCAATTTCCATTTGTGGCAAATGAGAAGACGTTCCCATTTATTGAAAGTGAAGAAAAATTAGCAAGGCTGCTGAAAGAAGTTGAAGCTTCTTATCTGAGTACTGGTGAGAAGCCGCTGGTGTTCTTTTCAATTGTGTTGCCTGAGTTGAAAGCGATGCTGCTTGACTCACCTGCGCATTGTTATGACGTGATTGAAAGTCTTGTGCAAAAAGTGCAAAACGATACTCAGATGCAGCCAGTCCCTAAATTGCAGCGTTCTCGTAGTGTAGGTAAAGATTCTGACACCTACTTTGACCGTATTGCGGCAATTGAATATACCTTGGCGCATGATGATGGCATCACCCTAAAAGGGTTAGAGAAAGCCGATATCATTCTGTTGGGTGTATCACGCAGTGGTAAAACGCCAACCAGTCTTTATATGGCGATGCAGTTTGGTTTGCGCGTGGTGAATTACCCGTTTATCGAAGAAGATATCAAACGACTAAGGTTGTTGCCTGAATTTGAGATTCATCGCCACAAACTGTTTGGTTTAACCATTGACCCTGAGCGACTTACGCAAATCCGAGAAAACCGATTGGCGGGTAGTGAATACGCGAGTACAGAGCAATGCCTTGCGGAGCTGTCGTGTGTTGAATCTTTGTTCCGACGCGAAGCAATCCCATACATCAATACATCGGCGTTGTCAGTTGAGGAAATCACAACACGGATCCTAGAGAAGTCAGGGTTAAGAAGACGCTTGCTGTAAGGGCGTGGTCGGTGTCTGTTCATCCATTCGCTGTACAGGTAAACACGCATTGCCGTTTAATTTTTGATTGAATGCGGCAGTCATCACGCTGGAGATGTTTTATCCTTTTTTTCTATTGGTAAAGTAACAATCCAATGAGGTTAAAGAGGTGGCGACAATGAAAAAAGCAGTGGTGATAGCGACCACAATTGGGTTTGGGTTATTTATGATTGTTGGTAACCAATTCGATTTGTTCGGTTCTAGCAATGCGGAACGCTTCCCTAAATTACCTGATCAACCAGGCTTTGAAGTTGCAAAGGAGTTTGATGGCGAATGGGTTGGTAGGCGAGTTGATGTCACAGGTAATAATCTTTGTGGACGTACAACGATCACGGGAAACGTGAAAGAGGGTTTGGTTCGGCTAACACTGACTTATAATGGAACTTCTTTGAAAGGTTGGATTGATGAGCAAGGGGGATTGACCCTGTATGCCACCAATCGACAGTGGGATTATCGTTTTACTGGTCAAGCTTCTGGTAACCAGATCAAAGGGCGTTGGTATTTAACCAATGGTCCTTGTAAAGGCAGTTGGTTAGTAGAGCGCCAGTGATTTTTCCATCAAAAATGGCTACCTTATTCTGTTTATCGGTGAAGGAAAAATAGCGCAATGGAGAAAGTGGTTGATCTTAATCGTTGGCAAAAGGCGCACGTAAAGTCGCAGTCAGAGTTGGAAGCTCTGTTTGAGGAGATGGGGGCGTTATATCAAACGGAACCCTACGCTAGCCTTGATGCACGCCAAGCGCGGCTTGAGAAGCTTAAGCTTGCTTTACTGAAGTTCCAACCAGAATTGGAAAAAGCACTCTGCGATGATTATGGTTATCGTAGCGAATTTGATAGCACCATTTGTGATTTGCTGCCTGCGGTAGAACATATCAGCTACACCATTAAGCATCTGAAGCGTTGGATGAAGCCTTCTAAGCGCCGAGCAGGGTTAATGTTGGCTCCGTCTAAGCTGGAAGTTATTTATCAGCCGCTCGGTGTCGTCGGGGTGATTGTGCCTTGGAACTTCCCGATATTTTTGAGTATTGGTCCTATCGCGACTGCCATTGCTGCCGGCAACAGGGTGATGGTTAAACTCAGTGAACATACGCCGAATACCAATCAAATTCTCAGTCAAATCCTCTCCTTTGTGGATGATCATGTATTTGTAGTTGAAGGGGATGTAGAGATCGCTCAGTACTTTTCACAATTGCCTTTTGACCATCTTCTGTTTACGGGCTCAACCAAAGTCGGCACGCTAGTCGCAGAACAAGCGGCACGAAACCTCACCCCTGTCACGCTCGAGTTAGGCGGAAAATCCCCTGTAATCATTGCCCCTGATGCGGATATCGATAAAGCCGTCGATGCGGTGTTGATGGCGAAATCGATCAATGCAGGGCAAATCTGTGTCGCTCCCGATTATGTGTTGTTACCGCAAGAGCTTGAGGCTCAATTTATCGAGCGCTATTTGAATCGTTATCGAGAGATCTTTATTGATAGCGGTAAGCCGCTCACTCAAATTATTAACCAAGCGCAGTTTGATCGCTTAGCCAGTTATGTTGATGATGCGCAGCAGAAAGGCGCAACGGTTCATACCATCAAAGCCAAGTCTCTCCATGAGCGAACTATGCTGCCTCATTTACTCACTAATCTGAGTGATGGCATGGTCGTAATGCAAGAGGAGATCTTCGGACCGGTATTACCCATTGTGGGTTACCGACATATCCACCAAGTTTTTGAGTACATTGAAAACAGACCAAGACCTTTAGCGCTTTACTTGATGAGCAAAGATAAAAAATTGATAGAGCAAGTGCGTACCCAAACTCATAGTGGCGGGTTGTGCATCAACGACACTTTAATGCATGTTTCTGCCAAAGATGCTCCGTTTGGTGGGGTAGGTCACTCTGGGATGGGGCATTATCATGGCATAGAGGGATTCCGAACCTTTTCAAAAGCCAAAACAGTACTGACTAGTCCTGCATGGCTACCTAGATCAACTTGGTTGATGGAACATCAAATGCCGTTGAAAAAACTGTTGTCCAAGCTATTCCTTAGATAAAAAAACAGACCCAACTGGATCGCCAAAGGGTCTGTTTTACTTCGCACTTTATACCCTCTAACAGAAGAGGGTATTTATTTTATAAAGCTGTAAACTTAAGTGGTCTATGGTGCATCCGAAATTGCTTCGGGTGCATAATGCTGAGGTCCAAGCTTCGCCATCTCTGGAATAATGGTGGCGATCGTCATGGTTGACCATGTACCCGCAACAATACCGATAAACATAGTGATCGAGAAGCCGTAGAGTGGTTCGCCATAGTGATACCACTGAAATCAGAGTTGTGCCTGAAGTGATCAAGGTTCGTGATAACGTATTGAGGATCGCTTGGTTGTTTAATTCGGCAATCGGTAGCGTTACATTGGCTTTAAGTAGCTCGCGTATGCGGTCGGAAATAATGATCGAGTCATTCAGTGAGTAACCGAGCACAGCCAATAGTGCCGCCAGTACGGTGAGGTTGAACTCTAATCCGGTAAACGAGAAGAAACCCAATAGTAGCACCACATCGTGCATTAACGCCATTAGTGCGCCAGATGCCAAACGCCATTCAAATCGGAAACTTAAGTAGCCTAAAATAACCAACAGTGTGATCAATACAGCTAAGCCACCTTGTTCTGCCAATTCTTGACCAACTTGCGGTCCCACTAAGCTGACGTTAATCATTTCAACTTTGTTCGAAAAGCTCTCTAGCAGCGGCTTGATCTCTGGCTGTTGTTGCAGGTTTTCTGGTGCCGCGTAGCGCAGCATCCACTGACCTTCATCGCCTGTGGCAACCACAGAAACAGGTTGGTGCAATGCCGCTTCTAATTTCTGTTGGATTTGCGGTGCAGTCAAAGTGCTATCTAAGCGAACTTCACTGATCATGCCGCCGGTGAAATCAAGACCAAAATTAAGCCCCTTTGTTACTAGAGCAAAGAGAGAAGCGATGATTAATAGGCAAGAAAGCAGGCTACCTGCATGACGCCACTTAGTTAGTTTGTTTAAAGTTAACATAGTTATACCCTCACACCACGACGTGAATCTTTACCCCAAATAATGTTGATCACTGCGCGAGAGGCAAAAATGCCAGTGAACATACTGGTCAATAGACCAAGACCGAGAGTTAAGGCAAAGCCTTGGATTGGACCATTACCAATGGCGTATAGCGTACCTGCCGAAATAAGGGTAGTGATGTTTGAGTCAAGGATAGTCGCGAATGCGCTGCTAAAACCAAGGTCAATCGATTGAGCAAGGCTACGCCCTTCGCGAAGCTTCTCTTTAATTCGTTCAAATATCAGCACGTTGGTATCGACCGCCATACCGATGGTGAGCACCAAACCTGCAATACCCGGTAGAGTCAATACGGCTCCTGGCAGTAGCGCGATTAAGCCAAGCAGCATTACCATATTGATCAACAAGGCAAAGTTCGCCACCCAACCTAGTTTACGGTACCAAACCGCCATAAATAGTAGGGTGAGACTCAAGCCAAGAGCCAGTGCTGCAAAACCGTTTTCGATGTTTTCAGCGCCCAGAGATGGACCGATAGTGCGTTCTTCCACAATCGTTACTGGTGCAGTTAGTGAACCTGCGCGCAGTAGTAGTGCTAAATCTTGCGCCTCATTCAGTTGACCAACACCAGTAATTCTAAAGCGGTTACCCAATTGAGATTGAATCGTTGCGACACTGATGATGGTGTTCGATTGCTCTACATTACCTTCGTTATCACGGCTGTATTCGCTATAGCCCGTCGCCATTGGTTTGCCGATGTGTTTGCCTGAGAAGTCAGACATCATTTTACCGCCGGTCGAATCAAGCGAGATGTTAACCTCTGGCATGCCCATTTCACCCATTCCGGCGCGAGCATCAACAATGTGTTCGCCGCTGAGTACTGGTTTACGAACAACATAAATTGGACGACCGCTTTGATCTGGGATCATGATGGTGCCAGCAGAGCGCTCAGGTTTTACTTCGTAGAATGCAAGACTGGCGGTAGCACCAATTACGTTCTTCGCTGCAGCCGGGTCTTGTACGCCGGGTAGTTCAATACGAATACGGTGCTCACCTTGGCGTTGAACTGCGGCTTCAGTAATACCCAGTTCCTCAATACGGCTACGCATCGTTTGCAGGTTTTGCTGTACGGTCAGGCTGGTTAGCGTTTGTTTCTCTGAATCAACCAGCGCCATTTTTAGCCCAAGGTCGCCTTCACCACGCACTTGCCATTGAGGGTACTGCTCACGAACGTACTGACGTAATGAATCTAACGCTTTTTCATTCGGCGCTTTGATGTACAGATTAGCGTCTCGGCTAACATCAACACGAACACCACGGAAACGTTGCTCACGAGCGTAACCTTTGATCGCCTCTTCTGCCTGTTGAGCGTGTGATTGGTAAACTTGGTTCATGTCTACATCCAGTAGAAATTGAACTCCGCCTCTTAAATCGAGACCAAGTTTAATCGGCTTGAAACCCATATCCAGCAACCAACTTGGTGCGGCAGGAACCATTGCGAGTGTGACCACGTCATCTTCAGGAGTGAAGTCAGCCAAAAATGTTTTGGCGCGGTTTTGTTCGCTTGTGCTTGCTAACACTATGGTGGTTTCACCGTCTCGTTGGTCAATGCGTTTAACATCCATACCATGAGCTTCGAGCTGTTGTTTTACCGTGACAACTGAAAGTGGTGAGGTTTTGTGGTTAATGATCACGGCTGCGTCTTCGCCAAACCATGACGGCAAGGCACTTAACAGCATGATGATGATAGTGGTGATGAGCACCACGTATTTCCATGCTGCGTAACGGTTCAGCACGGTTCGATTGGTTTTGTTTTTATGCATAACATTCTTCTCGTTGGCATACGCCAACCTGAGTTGTAGTCGTCACGCTAGGCACATTTTTTAATGCGCAGCAGTGACACTTCGAGCTCACTCAAGAGCACGATAAAGGGAAAGAAGAATGTTAGGCGTCGGCTTGACTGATAAACCGATAGAGAATGTTTGACTCTTTCCAGCCTGCTATGCGGTGCATTGTCGAGGGTGGATGTAGTGTCCAGTCATACCAATTGTCGAGCGTAAGATAAACGCGCCAAACCAACGTATTGGCATGAACTTCTGCAAAATCGACGATCAGTTCATAAGTGGGTTCTGATTCGTACATGCGCTCAGGAATAAACGAGCCATTACGCAAGATGGAAGCAAGATTGGGTGAGAGTGATTTTACGGGAGAACGCTGCTCTACGTGCAGTTGTTGTGCAAGATCAGATGATTTTGTTTGAGGCTGGTGGATTTCAACATCAATAGGTTGGGTGAGCAGTGGCTTAATGATCGGGGTTGATGCATTAGGTGCTTCAATCGTGCCCGCGTAAGTTGTACCAGCAAAAAAACAGGCGAGCAGCAGGCTAAGCATTACGCTCAACATACGGCACTGTTTAATCCACTGACAATTCATACAATCACTCACTTCTCTGATCGTCGCTATCATAGACCTGAGTTTATAAATCAACAAGTAGTGAATAGCTATTCAAGTGAAATAATTCGTTTCAGTCAGCGTTTAGCACCCTGTATAGCCTTGAAATCGCGACCAAAAAGCGAACAACAACTGCTTAATTGGGATGCGTAAAGCGTTGGCGGAAAGCACTAGGCGCTAATCCGATTATTTTGATGAATGCTTTCCGACAGGCGGTACTGTCTTGGTAGCCAACTAGATGAGCAATGTGATCAAACGAGTGCTGAGTTGTTTCAAGCAGATCACACGCTTTTTGTATTCGTAGCCGTTGTATGTATTGGTTGGGCGAGTAGTCTGTTGCTTGATTAAAGCGGCGTAGCAAGGTCCGTTCGCTTAAGTGAACATTGGCGGCTAATTGGCTGACCGTTAGTGGCTGAGAATAACCAAGGTTGATCTGCTGTTGTACATCGAGTACAGCGTGATCACCATGAGTCATCGAAGGTACAAACTGTTGATAGTAGCGCTGCTCACGAGGCGCGGTATCGATAACAAGAATCTTGCCTAACTGGCGCATTACGCTTGCCGATGCATGTTTGGCGACAATATCTAAACCGAGATCAAGCCAAGACATCATACCGCCCGCGGTGAGGATATCGCCATGATCAATCAAAATACGGTTGCTATCGAGTACTTGCTGAGGAAAGTAGCGTTGGAACTCTTTGGCTAATCCCCAATGTGTGGTCACGCTTCTTTGGCTCAATGCATCGGTATGAGCAAGGATAAAGGCACCCGCGCAAGCTGATGCTAATACAGTGCCTGCTTTGTGCTGCTGGTTCAGCCAATCAATAAGCTTGGCATCAGGGTAGAGGTAATAGTTACCAACATGACTTGGCGGCATGAGTACTATTTGAAAATTACTCTGCTCATGTTGTTTGATTGCGGACGGAATATTGATGATATTGGCGGAAAACTTGCAGTTTATGTGTTGTTCAATACAGACGCGATTAGCCAAAGCAAATAACTCGTCTAAGCCAAAAATAGCTGATTTAAGCGCATTAGGGTAGTAGCAGATGGCAATATTTATCTGTTTAGATTGAGTCACTACAAATTGTCCGATTTGACATGCTTTATGTCATTTTAGACTCTGACGAGATAGCAAGCAATCCCGCATACTGTGCTTATTAAATGGATGATGGATAGGAGAACACCATGAGTAATAACGCGTTGCTGGTTATCGATTTACAAAATGATTACTTCCCGCAAGGAAAATACCCACTGTGGAATACCGAACAAGTTAAAGAGAATATTAAACAAGCGATCCGCCGCGCTCATAGCGCTGGGGTTACAGTAATTCATATTCAGCATATTGCTGCCCCAACAATTGGCGTAGCGCCGTTTTTTAATCAAGGCACATCCGGATCTGATATTCATGAAGAGGTACTCGCCGTTGCCCCCAATGCTGACGTCGTGGTTAAGCACTACGCTGATAGTTTTGTCGGCACCAATCTTGAGTCACTATTAACTCAGCATGGTATAGAAGAGTTATTGATTTGTGGCATGATGACGCAAAATTGCGTGACTCATACAGCGATTTCCAAAGCCGCTGAGAAATACAAAGTGTCAATCATTGCAGACTGTTGCACCACAGTGGATGAGATGATCCATAACATCGCTCTTAACGCCGTTTCAAATCGAGTGCCGTTACTTAGTTACGAACAGTTGTTTGGTTACTAGCAGGTGTTATAAGGTCAGTCTCGCTGACCGACAGTAGTAAAACCTGTAAGGAAAAAGCCGCTGTTAAGCGGCTTTGGATAAGCTTGTTGGTGATTGACATCACTGTGAGTGAATAGTTACTAATTATGGTGTTAACTCAATCAGCAATCGTTAATTAGCAGCCGTAAACTTGCTGAATGTAGCGCTCAAATTGCTGACACATTTCTGCATTAGAATTGGCATTACTAGCTAACTCTTTTGCACCATCAACCACGGTTATCTTGGCATTCAAGGCTGCGGGTTCTTGCTGGCCACGAGTGTTCAGTGCCGCGATTTTCTGTTGCTGGGTTTGCCATGCTTGATCAGAGGTAAGGTTACACTCATCAGCCAGATATTTGGCATTAAACCCTTCGCCGGTCAGGCTTTTAATGGTGTCATTGTGAGTAATGCTATTGCCCGGCTGCCAATAGTGTTCGCACAACAGCGGTCCAATTTCTGGGTTGTCGGTTAA
>ERZ794982.181-NODE-181-length-18056-cov-4.256930_pt1 | contig 18056 bp, 12 predicted proteins | sample MGYA00433071_ERZ794982 | MGnify/ENA primary metagenome ERZ794982 (study PRJEB30140, sample SAMN00862574) | bioreactor metagenome | study: EMG produced TPA metagenomics assembly of the Bioreactor inoculated with sediment Metagenome (bioreactor metagenome)...
CATCAGCTGCACTCTCTTCACCATCTGCGAGCTGGTTCTCAGCCGTTGCATGTTGTGCTTTCGCATGACGAGCCGCTTCTTCTGCTTGAGCGACACGCTTAGCTTCCATACGCTCAACTTCTTCTTGCTGCTGAACACGTACACGAGATAGCACGGTCACGACGTCTGTTTTAAGTGACTCTAGAAGCCCTTGGAATAGTTCAAACGACTCGCGTTTGTACTCTTGTTTCGGGTTCTTTTGTGCATAGCCGCGTAGATGAATACCTTGGCGAAGATGATCCATTGCTGCTAGATGCTCTTTCCAAAGCGTATCAAGTGTTTGTAGCATAACTGATTTCTCGAAGTTGCGTAGCACTTGCTCACCCACCACTTCTTCTTTCGCTTTGTATACTTCTAGCGCTTGAGTGAGAATTCTCTCACGCAATGCTTCTTCGTATAGCTTGTCATCTGCTTCCAACCACTCTTTCACTGGTGCGTCGATGTCAAAGTCATTCTTCAAACGATCTTGCAGACCGCTGGTATCCCACATTTCTTCTAGAGATTGAGGCGGAATGTATTCATCAATAATCGCGTTCAGTACGTCATCACGGTTTTGCTCAATCATCTCACTGATGTCTTCAACGCTCATCAGCTCATCACGAAGTTCGTAAACCACTTTACGCTGATCGTTCGCCACGTCATCGTATTCAAGTAGCTGTTTACGAATGTCAAAGTTACGACCTTCAACTTTGCGTTGTGCTTTTTCAATTGAACGAGAAAGCATTTTAGACTCAATCGCTTCGCCTTCATCCATACCGCTTTGAATTAGGCTTGCCATACGTTCTGAAGTAAAGATACGCAGCAAGGCATCTTCCATCGATAGATAGAAACGAGATGAACCTGCATCACCCTGACGACCTGAACGACCACGTAGCTGGTTATCGATACGACGAGATTCATGACGCTCGGTACCAATAATGTGCAAACCACCTGATGCTAGGACTTGGTCATGAACCACTTTCCATTCAGCTTTAATCTGATCAATTTGCTCTTTTGATGGATTATCTAGCTGTTCAACTCTTGCCTGCCAGCTACCACCCAACACGATATCGGTACCACGACCGGCCATGTTAGTCGCAATAGTCACAGAACCAGGCATACCTGCTTCGGCAACGATTTCCGCTTCTTTCTCATGGAATTTAGCGTTCAGTACGTTGTGCTTAATTTTCGCTTGTTGCAAAGCGTTTGAAAGCAACTCAGATTTTTCGATAGAAACCGTACCAACAAGAGTAGGTTGACCTTGTTCAACGCGCTGTTTGATATCTTCGATGATTGCAGCAAACTTTTCTGGCTCTGTGCGATATACCATATCTGGCATATCGTTACGAACCATTGGCTTATTGGTTGGTACTACAACGGTTTCCAAGCCATAAATAGACTGGAATTCGAACGCTTCAGTATCAGCAGTACCTGTCATACCAGAGAGCTTTTCGTACAAACGGAAGTAGTTCTGGAAAGTGATCGATGCCAGAGTTTGGTTCTCATTCTGGATCTTAACGCCTTCTTTCGCTTCTACCGCTTGGTGCAAGCCTTCTGACCAACGACGACCTGGCATAGTACGACCGGTGTGTTCATCAACGATAACGACTTCACCTTGCTCATTAACGATGTAATCAACGTTAATCTCAAATAGAACGTGAGCACGAAGTGCCGCATTAACGTGGTGCAATAGGCTAATGTTCGTTGGTGAATACAGCGTATCACCCTCTTCCATTAGACCATTTTTGATCATTAGCTCTTCAACAAACTCTTGACCAGTTTCGGTTAAGTAAACTTGTTTAGATTTTTCATCAACCGTGTAGTGACCATCACCACGGTACTCTTCTGAATCTTCTTGATCTTGCTTTTGTAGCAATGGAATCAGAGTATTGATGCGAGTGTATAGATCTGAGCTATCTTCTGCAGGACCAGAAATAATTAGCGGAGTACGAGCTTCATCGATAAGGATCGAGTCAACCTCATCCACGACAGCAAAGAAGCGGTGATGCTGAACACGGTCTTCCGGGCGGAATGCCATGTTGTCACGCAAGTAGTCAAAGCCGAATTCATTATTTGTACCGTAAAGAATATCCGCTTGGTAAGCTTCTTTTTTCTCTTGTGGCGGCATGTTTGGTACGTTAACACCAACAGTCATACCTAAGAATTCAAATAGTGGGCGGTTAGTTTCCGCATCGCGCTTAGCTAGGTAATCGTTCACCGTTACAATGTGAACGCCTTTGCCAGGCAAAGCGTTTAAATAAGCAGGTAATGTAGCGGTAAGAGTTTTACCTTCACCAGTACGCATTTCCGCGATTTGACCCGCGTTCAGTACCATACCACCAATAAGCTGTACGTCGAAGTGACGCATGCCGTACACACGTTTAGATGCTTCACGTACCGTAGCAAATGCTTCCGGTAGTAGTTTGTCGAGGGTCTCCCCCCCATCTAGACGTTGACGAAACTCGACCGTTTTTGCTTTTAGTTCTTCATCAGATAGAGCTTCAAACGTTGGCTCGTAATTATTGATTTCTTTTACAATCTTCTTCAGGCGACGCAATGTTCTGTCGTTGCGACTGCCAATTACCTTTGTCAGTAGCTTGGTTATCATCTTGTATGAATCTCTCTATCAGTCGATCGGGCGCGATCTCTACTTAATGCCTGCAGTCTCTTTCAGTTTTAAACTAAGAATACTGTGTTAAATCATTAAACACAGATATTGTGGTGAGAACTTAGATTTTCAAGGCATTAGTGTTTATTTATAGCCGTGTAGTGTAAGGATTTTTGCCTCAAACAACCAATCTCTTCGTAAATTGTTTGAAGCACTTGTGATTTTTTGTCACTGAGTGGCGCAACTTTATCCACCGAAAAGACTATTCGTTACTGTATCGGTTAGCTAAAATGAAATTGAACCTGAATTTAAAGGCATTCTAATGCGCGATCATCGCCCTACTTTAAGTAACGACATCATCTCAGACTCTCGCTTAGCTAACTTACAAAAGCATGCGCAAGAGATCATGACGATCAATCAGTTATTGAAAACGATCTTGCCAGCAAATATGGCCAATCATTGCCGGGCGGCAAATTTGCGTGATAATCAACTGGTGCTTGAGGTTGCCAGTGCAGCGATCAAAATGAAGATCAATTATGATCGACTCAATATTCTTAGCCAACTCCGCTTGCAAGGTTTTGCCCGCATAATCGCAATAGAGGTGCAAATTAACCCTGAGCTTTATCGTTCGACTTCGCCAATTGAAGCGAAACCCGTGAAGCCTCGCGAACCTATTTCAGATACCGCAGCTGGATACCTCAAGTCGGTGGCTGAACATGCTCCACCCAAAATCAAAGCTCGATTAGAACGATTAGCCAACATGGGCAAAATTAAGACATAAAAAAACCAGGCGTTAGCCTGGTTTTTTCTAATTCATATTTTGCTTACGCAAGAACCATATTCGGATCAGCAAAGGCTACTGGAGAGGTTTGTTCTTCTTCAAACGTCACCCATTCCCATGCTTCTTGGTCTGCCAATACTGAACGCAGTAATTGGTTGTTTAGACCATGACCTGATTTAAATGCACGGAACTCACCAATAATCGGGTGACCACACATGTATAGATCGCCAATCGCATCCAACACTTTGTGAGTAACAAACTCATTTTCAAAGCGCAAACCTTCTTCATTCAGAATGCGGTAATCATCCAACACGATTGCGTTGTCAAAACTACCACCTAGAACTAGGTTTTGTGACTGTAAGTACTCGATATCACGCATAAAACCAAAAGTACGCGCGCGTGAAATTTCTTTCACGAAACCTTTGGATGAAAAATCGAATACTAAACGTTGCTCATCAGATTCAATCGCTGGGTGGTTAAACTCAATCTCAAAATCCATTCGGAAGCCGTTGAAAGGTTTAAACTCTGCCCATTTGTCGCCATCTTCAAAACGAACTGGTTTCTTAATACGGATAAAGCGTTTTGCTGCATTTTGCTCTTCTACGCCTGCTTGTTGTAACAAGAAGACGAATGGGCTAGCGCTACCATCCATAATAGGAATTTCTGGTGCGTCTACTTCAACAATAATGTTGTCGATACCCATGCCTGCTAATGCAGCATTTAAGTGTTCTACTGTTGAGATACGAATACCTTGATCATTCACAAGTGCTGTACACAGCATTGTGTCACGAACAGATTCAGGATCTGCCGGAAAATCGACAGGTGGATTTACATCAGTACGACGGTAAATAACACCTGTATTTGTAGCTGCTGGGCGAAGAGTCAAAGTGACTTTACGACCTGAGTGTAAACCTACACCAGTCGTTTTCACTATTTCTTTCAGAGTACGTTGTCTGATCATCTACTTGCCTCAGTAATGGTGCTACAAATCGCGGTCGATGTAATCATCGGTCGCGCATCGTATCACATTTTAGAACCATGTCAAATTTTGACGCTTTTAATCAGCTTGGCGACGAAGGAAAGCTGGGATGTCTAAATAGCCATCTTTCTCTACTTTCGGCGCTGTGCTTTGACCTGAGCCATTGCTTGCTGATGTAGATTGAGTTGCCGGTTGAGAAGCCACTTGTGGTTTCTCTTGCAATGTCTGTGCCGGTTTCTCTTCTACTTTTACCGCTGCTGGTTGCTGTGTTGCTACTTGTGACTGAGGTTGTGCCACTGGTGCAACTTTTGCTTTACCGCCCGCTACCAAAGTAATGTCTGGTTTTTTCTCGTTACCGATACCAGTCGCTACTACTGTAACACGGATTTCATCCGCCATATCAGGGTCAAGTGAAGTACCAATAACCACTGTTGCGTTGTCTGAAGCAAAAGCTTTAACTGTATTACCGACAGTTTCAAACTCATCAAGACGCATATCTAGACCCGCTGTGATGTTAACAAGAACACCGCGAGCACCAGCAAGATCGATATCTTCAAGAAGTGGGCTTGAGATTGCCATCTCCGCCGCTTCTTCAGCACGGTCTTCACCTTTCGCTACACCGCTACCCATCATTGCGTGACCCATCTCTGACATTACAGTGCGAACGTCAGCAAAGTCGACGTTGATCATGCCAGGACGAGTAATCAGCTCTGCGATACCTTGAACAGCATTCTTCAATACGTCATTCGCGCTCGCAAAAGCTTCAAGAAGCGTAATGCCACGACCCAGTACTTTCAGTAACTTTTCGTTTGGAATAGTAATTAAAGAATCAACGTGCTTAGAAAGCTCTTCAATACCTTGCTCCGCAAACGCCATACGCTTCTTACCTTCGAAGCTAAATGGTTTTGTTACTACCGCAACGGTTAGAATACCTAGCTCTTTTGCAACTTCAGCGATAACTGGTGCTGCACCTGTACCGGTACCACCACCCATACCTGCTGCAATAAACACCATATCGGCGCCGAAAATTGATTCTTTAATTCTTTCTCGATCTTCGAGAGCAGCGTCACGTCCCACTTGTGGGTTTGCACCGGCACCAAGACCTTTTGTCATGTCGCCACCAATTTGGATGACGCTATTTACGCTGGTTTTGCGTAGTGCTTGAGCATCAGTGTTAATACTGATGAATTCAACACCTTCAATGGACTCGCGTACCATGTGTTCAACGGCGTTACCGCCACCGCCACCAACTCCAACGACTTTAATTACCGCATCGTCAGACATTTCCATCATCGGTTCAAACATGTGTTATCTCCGTTTTTCCTGCTGCTCAGGTTAAAACTCTTTTTGTATCCAGTTACGCAAGCGATCAAATAACGAACTTACTGGCTGACGCTTTGGCTCGTTATATTCAGTATCTTCGTTTATCTGACTGTCTCTTGCATAATGAAGTAAACCAACTGCCGTAGAATGATACGGCTCTTTTACGTAATCAGTTAAGCCACTCACCTCTAAAGGCTTGCCAACTCTTACTTGATTGCGGAAAACGCGCTCCGCACATTCTACCAAACCTTCAATGCGTGCGGCACCACCAGTTAAAACTACACCAGCAGCGAGATGGTGTTTTATGCCATCTTCACGCAGTTTTTCTTGTACGGTATCGATGGTCTGGTTAACCAACCCCATGAGTTCAGTATATCTCGGCTCAATCACTTCCGACAAAGTTTGTCGTTGTAAACTGCGTGATGGGCGCCCACCAACACTTGGGACATTAACCGTATCATCTTTACTGACTAGCTCACTAAGAGCACAGCCAAATTTTACTTTGATTTCTTCAGCATCGCTAACAGGGGTACCAAAGGCAAATGCAATATCACTCGTGACTGCATTACCTGCGTATGAGAATACTTCTGTATGTCTCAATGCACCACCCGTCCAGATCGACACATCCATCGTGCCTGCACCGATATCCACGACACACACACCGAGCTCTCGCTCATCTTCAGTGATCACTGCATTACTCGCAGCTAACCCTGAATAAACCAAATGTTCCACTGTTAAGCCACAACGCTCAACAGCCTTAATAATGTTCCTTGCCATATCATTATGACAAGAGATCAAGTGCACACTTACTTCCATGCGCACTCCTGATAAACCTAGCGGATTTTTAATCCCTTCTTGGTAATCAATTGTAAATTCTTGCGGAATGACATGAAGAATGCGCTGCTCATCACCAATTTTAATTGATTTTGCAGTATGAATCGCTCGATCCATATCTTCTTGAGAGACTTCTTCATCAGAAATAGTTCCCATTCCTTTTTCTATTCGGCTCGCAATATGGCGTCCAGAAATGGAAATAAATACATTACGAATCTGACATTCCGCCATCAGTTCCGCTTGATCTACAGCTCTTTGCACCGATTTCACAACGGACTCAAGATCGTTTACGCCACCCTTATCCATACCACGTGATGGACTGGTACCAGCGCCAATAATGTTGATTTGACCGTCAGGTAGTATTTCACCTACCAATGCTGATACGGTGGCAGTGCCTATATCAAGACCAACAATAATGTTGTCATCAGCGGTCTTCGTCATCTTTACTCTCTTGTTCTGACTCTTGTCCAGGGAACCAGCCTACTGCGGCTCCCGTATCGTATCTGAGGTCGATGTAACTGACTCGTTGAGCATCACTGCCTAGGCTGTTGTACAGCGAGATGAAGCGATTAATTCGCTCATCCAGTGATTCTTTGCCTAGCTCTAATCGAATTCCGTTATCGAGAATAATTTGCCATGCTCGTCGATCGTTCAGTACCAATGAAGTAATAGTTAAACCTAGCGGTTCAAACAATTGGCTAATTCTACGCCAAGTTTGTAAAACTTCGATGTTGGAGCCTTCAGGACCATAGAGCTTAACACGCTCGCCTTTTAGCTTCCCTAAGTCACCGTCAAATACCTGACCACCGTCATCTAGCATCGCATTACCATTCCAAATCGCTTCGGCATGATGCTCGGTTAAAAACACTTTCACGGTATCAGGCCACTGTTTACGGATAGAAACATGGGAAACCCATGGAATCTGCTCAATGGCATTCTGTAGCGTATCAACGTCTTGTGACATAAACGTCCCCACATGTTCTAGTGTGGAAAACGCGCGTTGTACATCCAGTGCAGTGACATACTCAAGCTCGCCCTGTAGGACAAGCTTGGAAAGAGGAAGTCGTTGATCATCCCACATCCAAGAGATGGTAGAAACGAGAAGAGAGCCAATTAAGACAATCACCATTAAAAAGAATCCACCACCGATAAGGTGTTTTTTAATAGCAGGAAAGTCTCGTAAACGACGGTCTTCGTTAAAAGTTGTACTAATCAAAGTCCGTTGCCCTTGTTATATGCTCGCAATTCTTATTTCTATCCTTTCGTATAGGCTAAAGCAATCACTATAACCGTCGGATTATACTGGGGTCGTTAAAAGTATCAAACCTTGAAAGTGATAAATATTTTTTTTAACACAATAAATGCGCTAAATATTCAAAAATTACACTATCTAAGGCTGCATTTTCTCGATATTTAACTCTAAAGCCGCTAATTGCTTGGCGATTTTACCGACATCACCAGCGCCTTGCGTTAAAACAAGGTCACCATCTTGCAATACATTCGCCAAAACGGCTGGAAGTGTCGCACTATCTGGAACAAAGATAGGGTCCAACTTACCACGGCTACGTATAGTACGACACAGAGCTCGACCATCCGCTCCTGCAATGGGTTTTTCACCTGCAGCATAGACATCCAACATAATAAGGACGTCGACTTGTTCCAGTACGTTGGCGAAATCATCATACAGATCACGAGTACGACTGTATCGATGCGGTTGGAATATCATCACTAATCGTTTGTCGTCCCAGCCACTTCTTGCTGCTTGAATGGTTACGCCTACTTCGGTTGGGTGATGACCGTAATCATCCACCAGCATTGCTTGACCGTTGCCTGTTTCAAACTCGCCCAGATGATCGAAACGACGTCCAGTACCTTGGGTACCTAACATCGCACTTAGAATCGCTTCATCAGAGATATCATCTTCTGTCGCTACCGCAATTGCAGCGGAAGCATTGAGTGCATTATGACGACCAGGGATATTGAGCGTAATATCTAAGTTAGCACGACCTTGGCGCACAACGGTAAACTTACCTTGCTGACCTTGTTGATGGTAGTTTTCAATGCGCACGTCGGCATCTTCAGAGAAACCATAGGTGATCACTTGGCGACTAATTCTAGGGATAAGCTCTCGAACAACAGGATCATCAACACACACGATAGCCTGTCCGTAGAATGGTAAGTTATGTAAGAAATCGATAAACGTCTGCTTTAGCGTTTCAAAATCGCCACCGTAGGTGTCCATGTGATCCGCTTCGATATTAGTCACGATACTAACCATAGGTTGCAGATGTAGGAATGAGGCGTCACTCTCGTCAGCTTCAGCAATAAGAATGCGGCTTGAGCCTAAACGTGCATTTGTACCAGCGCTTTTCACCAAACCACCATTAACAAAGGTCGGATCGAGACCCGCTTCAGAATAAATCTGTGTTACTAGTGCCGTAGTAGTTGTTTTACCATGCGTACCTGCCACGGCAATACCATGACGAAAACGCATCAGTTCAGCGAGCATTTCCGCTCGGCGAACAACAGGAATACGAGCTTCTCGCGCAGCTTTCACTTCAGGATTTTGCTCATTAATCGCGGTAGAGACCACAACTACGCTTGCTTGTTCGATGTTTTCAGCTTGATGACCGATGTAAACTTTGGCACCCTTTTCGGTCAAGCGCTCAGTCACTGCATTTTCTGCAATATCAGAACCGGTAATTTGGTAGCCTTCATTAAGCAATACTTCAGCGATACCACTCATACCCGCCCCACCAATACCGATGAAGTGGATAGACTTAACGCGGCGCATCTCTGGCACCATAGCTCGAATTTGAGCCAAATCTTGTGTGTGTTTAATGGTCATTGTCTGTCTCGTTATTTGGTTAGAGCGACGATAGCGTCGGCCACGACACGATCCGCTTCTAACTTAGCAGCGCTTCTCGCTTTTATTGCCATCTGTTGTAATTGGCTACGATCCAATGATTGGATCTCATTAACCAATTTCTCGACGGTTAACTCTGGCTGCTCAATCATTTTTGCAGCCCCACACTCAACCAAATGGTCAGCGTTTAAGGCTTGTTGTCTGTCTTTATGCATAAACGGAATGAAGATAGCGCCCACCCCTGCGGCAGAAACTTCTGAAACGGTCAGTGCACCTGAACGGCATACCAGCAAATCTGCCCACTCATATGCAGCGGCGACATCATCGATGAATTCGACAGCTTCCGCTTGTGTTACTTGTTGTGCTTGGTAAGCCTCAGCCACTTCTTGTTGGTTGTTCTTACCCGCTTGGTGACGAACTTGATAGTTGTCGCCTAATTGTGCCATTACTGCTGGCATAGTTTGGTTTAAGATGCGAGCACCTTGACTGCCACCCATCACCAAAATACGGGTCGGTCCTTGGCGTTGCTCAAATCGCGACTCAGGATTAGCCAATGTTGTAACATCTTCGCGTACTGGGTTGCCAACAACTTCAGCATTAGGGAAAGCTCCAGGAAACGCTTGGAATACTTTCTTCGCTATCTTTGAAAGCCATTGATTGGTTAAGCCTGCAACGGCGTTTTGCTCATGCAGAACCACTGGAATACCCAATGACCATGCCGCAATACCACCCGGTCCGCTGACGTAACCACCCATGCCAAGTACCGCATCAGGTTGCCACGCTTTCATATGTGCTCTGGCTTGAAATATTGCATTAATTATTTTAAACGGAGCTGCAAGTAAACGGGTGATACCTTGACCACGTAAGCCTTTCACTTTGATGAAATCAATTTCAATACCGTGCTTAGGTACTAGTTCAGCTTCCATTCGATCAGCGGTGCCTAACCAACGAATCTGCCAACCTTGCTGTTGTAGCTTCTTAGCAACTGCAAGCCCAGGGAACACATGCCCACCAGTACCACCAGCCATGACCATCAAACGTTTTTTATTATTCATCTTCTGTATTCTTTTCTAATTGTTGCGCCTTGAGACGGCACTCATGATCGATACGCAATAGAATCGAAACGGCGACCGACATGACTATCAAACTGGAACCACCGTAACTGATCAACGGTAACGTCAAACCTTTAGTTGGTACAATACCGGCTGCAGCCCCCACGTTAACTAACGTCTGAAAGGCAAACCAAATACCAATACCGAATGCAAGATAACCACCAAAGAACTCATTGCTCTCAAAGGCTTTGCGTCCAATAAAAATCGCTTTCAGTACTAAGCTGAAAATCAACATTAATACTAGCACTACGCCAACAAAGCCTAACTCTTCTGCCAATACCGCAAACACAAAGTCAGTATGAGCCTCAGGAAGGTAAGCCAGTTTTTGAATCGAATTACCCAATCCTTGTCCAAACCAATCACCACGACCAAATGCCATCAAAGATTGAGTCAGCTGATAACCACTACCAAAAGGGTTTTCCCAAGGGTCAAGGAAAGATGTTACACGCTTCATTCGGTATGGCTCGGCTAAAATCAAACCAAGTACCGCGCCGATACCAACGACCACCAGAGCGAGAAACTGCGTCAACTTCGCGCCAGCAATAAACAGCATGCCAAACAAGGTGACCAACATAACAATTACGGTGCCTAAATCTGGCTGGAACAATAACAATACCGCCAGTGTGCCAAACACCAAAATCGGCTTGAAGAAGCCGCCAAAGAACGTGGCGCGAACTTCATCTTGCTTGCGGACCAAATAGCCCGACATAAAGATAAACAGCGACAGCTTTGCCACTTCTGCTGGCTGTAGGTTAAATAGCCCTAGAGGAATCCAGCGGGATGCACCGTTTACCGATTTGCCCCCCACCAGTACCACAATCAGTAGAAAAATCGCGATGCCTAACAACAACGAGCTGTATTGAAACCAACGCTTAGTTGGCACTTGCAAGATCACTGCCGCGGTAGAGATCGCCAAAACAAGGAAGATGGCATGGCGGAACATAAAATGGAACGGTTGCCCCGTTAGGCGATAACTGATTGGAAACGAAGCCGACGTCACCATCACCAGACCGGTTAACATCAAACCGAGCGATATCCACACTAATTGACGATCAAAGAGCGCTTCAGGTGCGGGCTGAGTAAACCACTGTTTAAAATTGGCGAAGCTTTCTCGCAACGGCATCGTTTTGTTTTATCTCTTCTAATTTAGGAAAATCACACTAAGCAAACTGCTGTGCCAGCTCGGCAAAGGCGTCACCGCGAGCCATAAAGTTATTGAACTGATCGAAGCTAGCACAGGCTGGTGAAAGCAACACCATATCACCACTTTTCAATTGTGGAGATACCCATTGGACAATATCTTGCATGGTATCAAAACGTTTTGCGGAAGAGTGTAAAGGCATGAACTTATCGCCATCTTCACCGAAGCAGCACAATTGAACATTCAAGCGAGCTAATGCGGGTGATAACTCACTAAAATCAGCCCCTTTACCGTCACCACCAACGAGAAGATACAACTTACCCACTAAACTCAAACCCGATAAAGCCGCCAAAGTACTGGCAACATTAGTCGCTTTCGAATCATTGACCCACTTAATACCTTGATTATCCGCAACAACTTGGCATCTATGTGTCAGACCGCGGTAAGATTTCATCGCATCAAGCCCTGCATGGACATTAATGCCGGCTTCCATCAACAAAGCAATAACCACCAAGGCGTTCGCCACGTTGTGGCGCCCTACAAGGCTTAATTGCTCAACGGCTAGAATTTTTTCATCATCGAAGGTGAGGTACTCTTTACCTTCAAACTCTGTCACACAAGCTTTGGCTGGATGCTCGGTTGAAAACTCAACCACGGCATGATTTTCGTCTGGGTAGGTTTCGCTATCATCAGCATTGACGATACACGCTTTGGCATGTTCAAAAATACGCAGTTTAGCTTGACGATAATCCGCCATGCCTTGATAACGGTCCATGTGGTCTTCTGACAGGTTTAAAAACGCTGCCGCCACCAAAGATAAATTGGATGTGGTTTCAAGTTGGAAGCTAGACAACTCCAGTACGTACAAGTCTGCATCTAGTTCAAGCAGATCTAATGCTGGCACACCGATGTTTCCACCAACGCCCACATTTAAGCCCGCCGCTGTTGCAACAACACCAGTTAAATCAGTAACGGTACTCTTTCCGTTAGAGCCAGTGATGGCAATAACTGGCTTATCGACTTGCCATGCAAAAAGCTCAATATCACCAACCACTGGAATGCCAGCGGCTAATACTTGTTGGATCTCAGGTGTAGCTAAAGCAACGCCCGGGTTAGTGACGATCAAATCGGCGTCAGTTAACCAATCATTTCGCCAACCACCTGCATGCAGCTCTACATCCGTTGGCAATTGATCTTGCCCCGGAGGATTGTCACGGGTATCTATCACCTTCACCTGTAAATCAACAGGCAAGCGCATTAGATGCTTAACAACAGAGAGCCCGGTGATGCCGAGCCCTACAACCACAACTTTCTCAATACCTTGCCAATGCTGCATGGTCATGGTGTGTATTTCCTTAACGTACTTTCAGCGTCGCAAGACCGATAAGAACAAGAACAATAGAGATGATCCAAAAACGCACAATAACGCGAGGTTCTGGCCAACCTTTCAACTCATAGTGATGGTGAATCGGAGCCATGCGGAAAATACGTTGTCCACGCAGCTTGTATGAACCCACTTGTAAGATAACCGACAAGGTTTCCATTACAAATACACCGCCCATAATCACTAATACAAATTCTTGACGAACCAAGACTGCGATCGTACCTAGCGCACCACCTAAAGCTAACGAACCGACATCGCCCATAAAGACTTGAGCTGGGTAGGTGTTAAACCATAAGAAACCAAGACCAGCACCAACAATAGCGGTACAAACCACCACAAGTTCAGATGCATAAGGTACGTGAGGAATATGTAAGTAACTGGCAAATTGAACGTTACCGGTTGCCCATGCAATAGCAGCAAAACCAGCCGCCACCAGCACAGTTGGCATGATTGCTAAGCCATCAAGACCATCCGTTAGGTTTACCGCGTTACTGGTACCAACAATAACAAAGTAAGTCAGTACGATGTACATCAAGCCAAGTTGAGGCATCACTTCTTTAAAGAAAGGCACCACTAGCTGGGTTGCACTGGTATCATGACCGTGAGCGTACAGTGCAAATGCCACCACTAACGCAATCACCGACTGCCAGAAGTACTTCCAGCGCGCAATCAAGCCATCAGTATTCTTACGTACCACTTTGCGATAGTCATCGACAAAACCGACGGTGCCGTACCCGGCTAAAACAAAAATAACCGCCCAAACATAAGGGTTACTTAAATCAGCCCATAACAAAACAGTAATGATAATCGCCGCAAGGATCATCACGCCGCCCATGGTTGGGGTGCCACGTTTACTGAAGTGAGATTCAGGACCTTCGTTGCGAACAACTTGACCAATCTGCAACATCTGTAGACGACGGATCATTCGAGGTCCCATCCACAATGAAATACCCAGTGCAGTTAAAACACTGACGATCGCGCGAAACGACAGATATTCAAACAGACGGAAGAATGAAAAATATGGCTGTAGCAGCTCTGCAAGCCAAATAATCATGAATAGATCTCCTTCAACGCAGTTGCAATTTTACTCATACCAGCGCTGTTAGCGCCTTTTACTAGCAGAGTGTGAGGACCAGAATGATGAGGCAACTGCTGTACAATAAATTCAATCATGCTGTCATGTGAGGCAAAATGTTTACCCTGACAAACTTCACTAATCACTTTCGTGTCAGCGCCGTACGTCAGTACTTGCTCGAAATTAAATGGGGCTGCATGTTCCCCGACTTGACGATGAAGTTCAAGGCTTTGATCGCCTAACTCTGCCATATTGCCCAAAATAAGCCAGCGAGTGCCGCTAAATCCAGCTAATAGTTCAGCAGCCGCTTTCATCGCAGGAACGCTCGCATTGTAGCTGTCATCGATAAGCTTAAGATTATCGGCTAGTTCAACAACTTCCACTCGACCTTTCACTTTTGATAAGTGAACCAAGCCTGAGGCGATCATTGTGAGATCTGCTCCCAGTTCTAATGCTAACGCTGTCGCAGCCAATGCATTGGCTACGTTATGTCGACCAATAATGCCTAACTGAATGTTTTGGCTACCCATTGGTGTATGCAATGTGAAATGCGCTTCACCAGCCTCATTCACCGAGATGTTATCGGCATAATAGTCGGCGCTGCTATTTTGCGTAGAAAAAGTCTTTACCTGTTTGTCGGCAAGCGCCGCTTGCCAACACTCACCGCCATGACTCTCCAAATTAACAATCGCCACACCTGCGGACTTCAAACCTTGGTAAATCTCGCCTTTAGCTTGTTTAACACCATCAATTGAACCAAAGCCCTCTAAGTGAGCGGCGGCGACGTTGTTAACCAATGCTACATCGGGCTTGACCAACTCAGAAGTGTAAGCAATTTCACCGATATGATTGGCACCCAGCTCAATCACCGCATAATCATCACTTAAGGTTGAGCGCAGCAAGGTTAATGGCACTCCAATATCATTGTTGAAGTTACCCGCAGTAAACAGCACTTGCCCTTGCTGTGACATAATACTGGCGACCATTTCTTTCACCGTAGTTTTACCGCAACTTCCGGTAATAGCAACGGTCGGTGTTGCACATTGTTGATGGATATAAGCGCCCAACTGACCTAACGCCAATTTACTCTCTTCAACCAGCAACTGGGGAATATTTAATTCAAGCGCTCGAGACACCAGTAATGCTGAAGCGCCGGCTTCAACCGCCTGATGAGCAAAGTCATGCGCATCAAAACGTTCACCAACTAAGGCAACAAACAGCGCACCCGACTCAATATTTCGAGTATCGGTGGAAACAAGGGCAATTTCGCAATCTTGTCCAATAAGTTCAGCATTGAGCACCTTCGCGAGTTGGCTTAATGTCACTGCAATCATCAAACTAATCCTAATAATTGTTGAGCCGATTCACGATCCGAATAGTGGATGGTTTCATTGGCAAGAACTTGATACTCCTCATGCCCTTTGCCTGCCAATAAAATAATGTCTTGGGCATCAGCATGTGCAACCGCATATTGCAGCGCTTTAAAACGATCATGCTCTACCACTGCTTTTTGCGCAGAGTGCATACCAGCCAACATATCTCTAACGATTTCAGCCGAATCTTCACTACGAGGGTTGTCATCCGACAAAATCACATGATCGGCCAAACGCTCACCGATTTCAGCCATCATTGGGCGCTTGCCTTTATCACGGTCGCCACCACAGCCAAAAATAACCCATAGTTGACCTTGGCAATGAACGCGTAACGCTTGCAACGCTTTTTCTAACGCATCTGGCGTGTGAGCATAATCAACAACCACTTTGGCTTTTCCTTGATTAGCAAATAGCTCCATACGCCCTAATACAGGAACCAATCTCGGAGCGGTTTCAAGCAACAACTGCTTATCAATACCTAGTGTCAGAAGCGTTGCAAGAGCAAGCATCAGATTGGAAGCATTAAACTCACCAATCAAAGCAGCATGAAACTGACCGCTACCAAACATGCCATCAAACTCAATATCAATGCCCTGCTCTGAGTAGTGCACTTGCTTGGCCCATACTGAATCAGGGTTGGTTTGTGGTTGCAGCGATACTGCAACCGCATTGTCTAGCTTAGTTAGCCATTGCGCGCCAACCGCATCATCAACATTAATAATTGGGTGCTGGCATACATGCTGGGTAAACAGGGTAAATTTTGCCTCAGCGTATTCTTCCATGGTGCCATGATAATCAAGGTGATCACGACTTAAGTTAGTAAATACACCCGCAGTAAAAGGCAAAGCTTTGACTCGCCCTTGAACCAACCCATGAGAAGAGACCTCCAGTGCGGTATATTGAGCACCTTGATCAGCAAGATCAGCAATGGTCCGCTGTACATCGACCGCATTACCCGTGGTATTCGCGGCAGGCTTAAGATCACTCAAAAAACCATTACCTGTGGTCCCCATCACCGCTGCGCGACAGTTGACCAGCTCTAGCCATTGTGCAATCAACTGAGTAATGGTGGTTTTACCATTGGTGCCTGTTACACCAATCAACTGATTGTTGTGTTGTGCGTAAAGTCGACCTGCAAGTTGGGAAAGAATATCACCCAAATCTGCAATGTAGAGAATCGCCACCTCACCTTGCAACTCTATCAAGCCATGAGGTTTAACTTGGCATGCTTGTGCAATAACTGCATTACTACCTTGGCAGATAGCTGAATCGATAAATTGACGCCCATCGATAGCGTGTCCTTTTATCGCCACAAAAGTGGTTCCAGCGGCAACTTTTCGGCTATCAAGTTCTAGTTGTTGGACCGCGATGTCAGCAAAAGCTGGCGGTACATCGAGCCAAGGCGCGAGTAATTCTTTCATTGTGAGGCTTAACGACATTTAAACGATCTCACTCTATTTCTACTTAAATTTATTTTCATCAGGGGCAATATTAAGAATTTGCAATGTCCCTTTCATGATCTCAGAGAATACCGGACCGGCAACAGAACCACCGTAGTAGTTATCACCTTGCGGCTCATTGACGATCACCACTAATGCGACTCTTGGGTCACTGGCAGGTGCCACACCCGCGGTATAAGCAAAATATTCATCGCCATAACCACCAGCAATCGCTTTTCTTGAAGTACCTGTTTTAGCCGCAACACGGTAACCCGGAACGGCGGCTTTCGTTGCAGTACCACCAGGTTGGGTAACGGTTTCAAGCATTGCCAATACCATGCGGGCGTATTTCTCATCAATCACCTGACGAGAGAAGTCTTGTTGGTTACTTTCAATGATATGAACAGGTTGATATTCACCATAATTACCCAAAGTGGCGTAAGCATGTGCTAATTGCAATGGGGTAATTGTTAAGCCATAACCAAATGAGAGGGTCGCAATTTCAAATTGTGACCAACGACGGCGATTAGGGAAAATACCTTCTGTTTCACCGACTAAATTCAAACCTGAACGCTGACCAAAACCAACTGAACTATACATACCCAGCAAGGCTTCAAGTGGCATCTTCAGTGCCAATTTGGTCACACCGATGTTACTCGATTTCTTCAAAATGGTCGTTAAATCCGCTTTACCCACCTTAGACGTGTCTCGAACACGGCTGCCACCAATTTGCATGATACCGTTACCGGTGTCGATAACCGTCTTCTCATCCGCGACACCATTTTCTAGCGCGGCAAGTACGACAAAAGGTTTAATGGTTGAACCGGGTTCAAAAGCATCGGTAATGACGCGGTTGCGCATTTTTGCTGATTGTAGATCGGCACGATTATTAGGGTTATAAGAAGGCGCGTTCACCATTGCTAGGACGGCCCCAGTTTTCACATCCAACACCACAGCAGAACCTGACGTGGCACGATAATCGGCGACCGCTTGCTTGATTGCACGATAGGCAATGGATTGTACTCGCTGATCAATAGTGAGGGTTAATGGCTTGCCCTCTTCACGCTCTTCCAATGCAATGTTTTCGACCACTTTACCGTAGCGGTCTTTACGTATAATGCGT
>ERZ794982.182-NODE-182-length-18052-cov-4.724454_pt1 | contig 18052 bp, 16 predicted proteins | sample MGYA00433071_ERZ794982 | MGnify/ENA primary metagenome ERZ794982 (study PRJEB30140, sample SAMN00862574) | bioreactor metagenome | study: EMG produced TPA metagenomics assembly of the Bioreactor inoculated with sediment Metagenome (bioreactor metagenome)...
ACGGAGATTATAAGGGACGTCGTTTCTTCACCTGTAGCCGACAGCCACACTGCACTTATACTGAAAACTACAATGTAGTGTTTGAACAAGAATAATTGAAATTATACCGTGTCGGTGATGCCTTTTTCGTAGTGAGACATCATTACTTTGTTCCGTCCCCCCCTTTTGGCGCGGTATAGTTCAACGTCTGCCTTACGCAGCACACTTTCTAGAGTATTAAAGTGATGACACTCGTAGACACCAATACTAGCGGTAAGAGAAACAGTCTGTTTATCAACTTGGAATCGGTGGTTTTCGATTGAAAGCCGAATGCATTCGGCTTTCACCATAGCTTGTTCGATAGAAGTATTATGAAAAGCAATACAAAACTCTTCACCACCAATTCTATATACCAAATGATCTTCGCTTAACGAGTCTAATAGCGACGCGGTTTGCGCTAATACTTTATCACCGACATCATGACCATATGCGTCGTTGATCCGCTTAAAATAATCGAGATCTAAGATCAGCAGCGAGAGGGGCAGTTTTTCACTTTCTTGTCGATAACGCTCAAAACTATGCACCAGCGCATGGCGATTATATACGCCTGTTAATGCGTCTCTTGAAGCTAACTTGCCCAGAGAGTCCTCCGAGCTTGTCCGTTTAACCTCCAAAATATGAGCAGCAGCCCAAATACTTAAGAAGCTTAATACAAAGTTGACTAGTAACTGGGGTTGGAATTCGTTTTGCTGGTTCATCTGCATCGTAAGCAGTGCTGTTATGGTGAATAAACCGCAGGGTGTGACGACCTTAGCCGATCTTTTCCCAAGGATTAAATAACACATAATTGGGATTAAATTTGCCCATACGTACACACCGTGTGCTGTAGGGTTGTGAGTCACACCCCAACCAATCGTGATCATAAATGACCAAACATACGCTTTACGTAGCAAATTTGAGCCTTGATCTCGATAGGTTTGGTAGCAAACGTAGCCGGAAAAAAGACCGAACATAAATTCGATAACAGGCAAGCTCGAAGGGTAACTCTCACTCGCATAGAGATAGGTGACGATCATAGCGGCACCAGTCAGGAACATACTTAACCAAAATAGAACGGCTCGCCTCAAGTGTAGAGAAGGATTAAATATGTCGAGGTCCATAAAAAGTAGCCCTTGGTTCCATGGTGAACGAGGTAATTAGTGCTCCATACTATGCTTTTATGAAATAGCGTCAATAGCAACTGTTAACACACATCACATATTTGTTAATGTGATGATGCACGCAGCGTGATTTTATAAAACCATCAGTATCTATGAAGCTTTTTAGTTAGCGGATGCACATGGCAATTAAGCCCCTGACAACTTCTACAACATGAGTTGTTGTTTTTTAAAATCCAAAGGGGCAACCGTATTTGGTTAACCCCTTTGGATTTACAGGTGCTGCTTTAAATTAAACGATGGCTTTATTTGTTTGTTTCGAGGTTCTAGCAAAGCACAAACTGGTGTGTAAACGAGTGATCTTGAATACTTCTCGGCTCATTAATAGGTGACTCAAAACTAATGAGACTGAGACAGCAATCGCAGCACCAACCTCTTGATATAGAGGAACCAAAAGCAACATTAACCCGATATTGATACACAGAGATAACATCAGAGTTTTCATCGTCTTTTGTTCATTGTTGGTCATATTGAGTACCGCGGCTGATGAGCCAAGGAAAATACTGATGAATTGCCCAACACATAGAATGATTAATGGCAGATAAGCCGCTTCATATTCATGACCAAATAAAACATTGATCAGTGTTTGACCTCCAAAGATCAAAATAACGAATATAATCGAAGAGGTAAGCATGGTTAACCTGACAGAGCGGGTAAGCAGTATTTGGATCTCATCGAACGCTTCACTACGATAGAAACGAGCAATTTTAGGCATAATGACCGCGTCGATAGAAGAGCGAAGTATGGTTATCAACATTACCGCTTGAGTTGCAACCCGAAAGTAAGCAATGGATTCGAGGTTAGTCAGCCATCCCAGCAAGACAATCGCTAACTCGGTGTTTAAAGTGAAAACGAAGGTGATCATGGCGAAAGGCAACAAAGATTTGAACCAAGCTTTGCTTGAGTAACTAGGCTTAGCTGATTGTGTATTTTTGCTGACCACATAGCGAACAAGTAAGAAGCTTAATAAACAGGTAAACACCAAAGCAAGGACCGAAATTGATACCAGAGTCATGGACGTTAGAGGCGTATCAGTCGCAACGAAATACAACAACATTGACAAAGTAATCACTGGAGCCAAAAGTTTTGAAGGTAGTTGGGCTAAGATAGGTTTACCAAAACCATTTAATACCGAGTCTTGTTGTGTTGCGATTCCTCTTAATGGAATGACCCATACCGCGATAAAAATGAGTGTTGCGACATGGGGTTCAAAATAGCCGAAATTAACCAACCCCATCATAATCAGAAAGATGATCAGAGATATGCTGAATACATAAATGCGCGACCACAAAAGCATCCCGCGTAGATTCGACCAATTTTTTTCAAAGTGAAAACTGGCTATCTCCCGAACCATTAAGTTTGGTAGCCCAGCAAGAACGGGCAAGGCGGCAATATTGACGATAGAAAGAACGTAAGTATAGAGACCGTATTGTTCTGCACCGAGAAAACGGGCGAATATTACGCCTGCAACAACGGAAATACCTCTACTGAAAAATTGGATTCCAGCGGTGCCGAAAAAAAGTTTGGCAAATGCGTTGGTACTCAACACTTAACATCCTTATGTGCACAATAACCAAACCGAAGGAATAAACTTTAGAATGAAAATTTGGTTTTAGTTTGGTTTCAAATAATTAAGGTTAATAGTACACAGAAACAAAGTCTGAATTATGAGAATGTTAGAGAATCACTTGCTATTTGACGCTATCACGCAGATTAGTCACACACAGCAGTACGAGAATGGTGTGCAATTTTTGTAATCGGTACCGGCTTAGAATAAAGGTAACCTTGAATGGTGTAGCAGCCAATTTCGTGCAATAAATCTTGCTGTTCTATTTTCTCCACACCTTCAGCGACTATGTTCAACTCATTTGAGTGGGCAATGGCGACAATAGTTTTAACGATATTAAGATTAGACTGGCTGTTTTGCATTCTGGTGATAAAAGAGCGGTCGATCTTGATTTCAGTAATCGGCATTGTATTGAGGTAATTCAGTGAAGAGAAGCCAGTGCCAAAATCGTCTAAAGAAATCCCAAATCCAATCTTTCTTAATTTTTCTAAGGTAGGTTGAATAGCTTTTAAATCTTCGATAAAGACATTTTCCGTTAATTCTAAAATAATCAAATTGGCTGGCATATTGTGTCGTTTGGCTGTGGTGATAACCACTTCGGAAAATTTGGTATGAAGCAATTGTTTAGGAGAAATGTTAATCGAGACAGAAATCGGTTGAGGAAGACGTTGATTCAACGCACTTGCATCTTTACATGCTTTGTCTAAAACGAATGCTCCTAAATCCAAAATAGAATTATTCTTCTCTGCAATATCAATGAAGACCGTCGGTGAAACGAAACCGAGGGTAGGACTTGCCCAGCGGCACAATGCCTCAATTCCTTTCATTGTTCCGGTTGCAGAATCAATTTGGGGTTGGTAATAAACATCAAGTTCACCACGCTGTAATGCGTATTTAAACTCATCTTCAAGTAGGAAGTTATTTTTTAGTTCTTCACTGATTTTTTTATCAAAGAATGTGATTCTGCCTTTGCCTTGTTTCTTTGAACGAGATAAAACAATGTTCGCTTTGGACATTAATCCACTCGGGTTAAGAGTGTCATTTGGGTATAAAGAGACACCAATAGAAGAACTCATTTCAATACTGATGCCGTGAACAAGGAAAGGGCGTAATAAGCAAGATTGAATTTTACTAGCCATCATTCTAGCTTGTTGCTCATCATTTAGTTTCGGCAAACAAAAAACGAATTCATCGCCACCGAATCGCGCCACCGTACCTTTATTTGTAACTAAGCGAGAGAAACGTTTAGAGATTTGAATCAGCAAATCGTCTCCCACATCATGCCCATATTTGTCATTGATGCGCTTAAATTTATCGAGGTCAACAAATAACACCGCCAATAACATTTGATGTTTCTTACTTTCTTCAATGCCCTTTCTGACTTTGTCTTCAAGCAATAATCTGTTTGGTAGTTGGGTTAAGGGATCATGTTGAGCAATGTGACGTAATTGCTCTTTGCGTTTCTCTAGCTTAGAAAAATCAGCCTCAATACGATTTTGGAATTTATTAAATCGACGCCCAAGATAATTGCTTAATAATATGGATAAAAAAGTCAGGATTAACGCAAGAGACAAGCACAAAAGTAGAACTTTAAACAACTCGGATTGGAGTTGTTCACGTAGTTTTGTAATTTGAGGTGCAATACTGCGTTGTACTTCTTCAACATAAACCCCAGAACCTATTAACCAACGCCATTCTGGATCAAATTTGATATAACTGACTTTGTTGGTATCGAGTAAACCATCCGGATGGTAGGGTGATTGGTACTCAATATAGCCGGCGTTCTGATTTTTATCATCAAAGGTTTTCGTTACCTTGCGTTTTACATTTCCGAAATTTGAGCCAATAAGCATGGGTTCTTTGTGTGCTAGAACCTTGCCTTGTTCATCAAGTACAAATAGATAACCATGTTCACCAAATCGATAATTTGATATCCAACGTAAAACATTTTGTTGAACTTGCTGTTCAACATTGTCTACATATTCACCCGATCCGATCATCCAGTTATATGGGGCAAAATGGCGACCATAACCAATTTTCTCATACTCTATTTGGCTGTTTGGTTTAGAGAACCACCAGTGGTGGTAGGCTGAGCCGTCAGGGGAACGTAACAGTTTTGGAATGTACTCCTTGAGAAATGCAACGCCAGTGGAATCCTTGATTTCAAGCGCTGGCTTCCCTTCTAATTCAGGTTTCGTTGCGTGCATGACACTCGTTCCATCCATGCTATAAATAAAGAAGTAACCTCGTTCATTGTTATAGCGAATACTTCTGATAGCATCGGCAATCATGCGTTTTACTTCTTGCTCTGGTTTGTCTAAGTTTGCGTCATATATAGTGGTGGCGACTTGGTGAGCAATATCGACATGGTGTTTTACTTGTGACTTGAGTAGTGAAATGGTCTGGCGTCGTTCATAACGAATTTGGTTATAAGAGCTTTTTACACGCTGCGCGACGATTTCTTTTTGGCGCGCTAAATTACTCTCAATTAAGTTGAGTTCAAGTTGATTTGCGCGCTTTTGGCTATCGCTGACGACGATCATGAGTAATATGCTGACAAATATCACAATAAGGAAAAAGGGGAGAGTTTTAATGATGTTAAGTAACTTTTTGTCAGTCAGCACATTCATGTCAATTGTTCACTCCTTTTGAACACTTGGATTCTCTTTATTGAGAATTGTAATTTATTCATGTCGCAAAAATGATAAGCGTTCTATAAAATTCCATATTAGCGAATTCCAATCCATACATTATTAGTAATAACGTTATATTCATCACGGCTATTGTTATTTATTTGGTCAATTGATGTAATTGCTAGTAAAAGCAATCTGTTATTGTTCTGACGAGGGGTAGTTACCCGGGCAACAGAAACAAGATGTTTTGGGTCGACTGTCTATGAAACAACAAAATTGTCATGCTGCAATCACAGTTTGCTAACATTGGCTTGAAACCTGAATTTATATGCATCACAGTGACCACCTCATTATGGTTACAAGTTAAAGATAATGGTTTATCTAGCTCTAGATTTTGGTGGTAGTGCGGTAAAAGGTGCTATCACGGATACGCATGCAAACATCATCGAAAAATTTTCTCTACCGAGTCGAGTGAATAGTTTTGACGCTTGGTTTGCTCTGTTTGACCCTATTTTTGCTCAGTTACAACAACGCTATTGCATTGAAGGTATTGCCATTAGTGCATGTGGTGCGGTGGAAATCGAGAAAGGCTTAGTCTACGGTGCAAGTTCGCTTCGTTATATTCATGGTGTGGATGTTAAACAGCTTTTTAGTCAGCGTTATCATGTTCCAATAGAAATCGAAAATGATGCCTGTTGTGCGGCACTTGCAGAACGTAGTTTCGGCAATCAGTGTGATTCAACTAACATTTGTCTCGTCGTTATTGGTTCGGGTGTTGGCGGAGCTCTCATTCTTAACGGTCAATTGTGCAAAGGTCATCAGCTGTATGGAGGTGAGTTTGGCTATGCGATTATTAATTTTGAAAACGGAAGCCCTCAAGTAGTCTCTGAATTAGCCTCAACACAAGCCCTAATCGTTCAAGCGGCTAGAGCGCTTAACATACCGCGCCAATCGTTGAATGGTAAAAAAGTATTTGAGTTATACAACAGTGGTGATACTGCAATCATGGCTGTTGTCGATAAGTGGGTGGGGTATTTGGCGACGGCTTTGTTTAATCTTCAGTACACTCTTGATCCAGAATATATCGTATTGGGTGGTGGTATCAGCCAGCAACCAAAATTGATCCCACTCATTGAAGATAAGTTTTCTCAATACACCCAAGCAATGCCTTATTGTCATATTACTCCACAGGTTGTTGCCTCAAAGTTTGGTAATGATGCAAACTTAATTGGTGCGGTCGTACACTTTATTCAGCGGCAATCCCGATAGTATCTACTTGTTCTAATTTCTTGAACGAGTAGAGCAACTTTCTCTGAGTTTGTTTATTTCTATTGATTCTAAACTGTGCGTAAGGTTAAAGAATCGGTAGGAAAGTTATGAACAGAACAAAAACAACCAACCAACAAAGAGCAATTCGCCAAATTATTAATTCAGTACCGACAGCAGATGGTGAAGGAGTAAAAATTCAGCGAATAGCAGGCTTTAATAATGCGGGCTTTTCACCGTTCTTAATGGTTGATGAACTAAAATCCGATCAACGACAAGACTACGTTGGTGGGTTTCCTCCCCATCCACATCGCGGCATTGAAACATTAACCTATATGATGCAAGGGCACTTTCAGCATGAGGATCACATGGGTAATGTCGGTCAATTGCGAAGTGGTGGGGCGCAATGGATGGCCGCCGGTAGAGGCGTTATTCACAGTGAGATGCCAATTATGCAAGACGGTGAGCTGCATGGTTTTCAAATCTGGATAAACCAACCTGCGCGCGACAAAATGAAACCAGCGCAATACCACGATTTTCAACCAGAAACGATCACTGAACATCGCTCAGATAAGGCAGGCTTAGTGCGGCTTATTTCTGGTGAACTTATCATTAATGGAGAAGCTGTAATTGCACCATTACTAAAAACAGGAGTCCCTGCCAGTGTGGCGGATTGGCGAGCAGAGAAAAGTAATCGTCTTCATTTACAAGTTCCAGGACATCACAACATGATGCTGTATGTCTACCGCGGTGAGATCAGCGTCCAGGGGAGTGCCGTACATCAAGGGCAGATGGCACTATTAAGCCATGGTGACTATGCAGAGTTTCACGCCGAGGAGGTCAGTGGTGTGCTGGTGTTTAGTGGACAACCAATCGATGAGCCGGTGGTACATTATGGTCCATTTGTGATGAACAGCATGGAAGAGATTAATCAGGCAGTTGAAGACTATAACACGGGCGTGTTTGATGGTTACTAATGACTAGATTTTCAATCATTTGGTTGTAATGAGTAATGCCGCTTTGCGGCATTACTGTAACGGGAGTTGTTCTATTTTGGAACGTCGACAGTTGCTAAAAACTCGGCAGTTCCCTCATCAATGATCAAATCCGAAACATACCCCCCAAGAATAGCACCAAGCGTTGCTTCGTAATTACGCTTGCCGCCCGCGAGGAAAATGCGTCTTTCTACTTGGCGAAGTTGTGCGAGGCTAATCCCTAATATTCTTAAATCAATTTCAGCTACGACCGGTTGCCCAAACTTGTCGTAAAAACGTCCACAAATGACACCGACAGCGCCTAGTTCTCGGTAGTTTTGCATCTCTTTTTTCGAAAGCACGCCAACACGAATCAACGGGTTCTCTTCCAGCGCATTACCAACCACAAACAGCGCTTTGTTACAGCGAGTCAGCGCATCAAAATTCGCCCTTATAATGGGCTCAGCCTGTAGCTCCATCGCAAGGCGAGAGCTTGAAACTACCGCAGGTACGTGCAGCGAAATAACGCGACCAGATAATCGATGTGCCAGTTGAGAAGAGGATTCGATGGTGGTGAAGTCGGGCTGTGCAGGCATAGAGCCGAGCATTTGCATGACGGTGACATCTTTACAACTTTTTGGAGTCATCAGATGGCTCATTTGGTGGATGGTTCGTCCCCATGCCACACCGAGCACGTCGCTATCTTCGACCACTTGATTTAAATACATCCCACCAGCACGAGCAAGACGTTCACGCATCAGTTTTGAGTCTTCACGCTGCTCAGCATGTTCGCCATCGGGGACGATGATAACGCGTTCGAGGTTGAACTTATCTTTGATCAGTAATGAGGTTTCAATAGAGCAAAAGGTATTTAGATCGAGACTTATCTGCACCAATCCTTTTTCTCGTGCGGTTTGCAAATACTTCACTACAGTTACTCGTGAAATACCCATTAACTTAGCCACTTCGGTTTGGCTAAGCCCTTCTTGGTAGTAAAGCCAAGTTGCATGAAGCACTGGGTCACTATTGAATGCGCTAACGTTTTTTAGCACAGCATCGGTCATCGATTGCCATCCTTATGATTATTATTTGAATTTTGTAAGTGTTCTCATGTTTTGACAATTATAAAAGTTTTGTGGTCTTGCTGACATAAAAAAATGTAATAGACTTTTGTTTGAATGTAAATACAAAGGTAAATTATAATGTTGAAACATATTGATCCACTATTGAATGCTGAATTGTTATTTGCTTTACAAAACATGGGGCACGGTGATCGCTTAGCCATTGTTGATGCCAATTTTCCTGCTCGCTCACATGCTCAGTTTTGCCATGTTTCGCTGCCAGGTGTTAACGCTTCGCAAGTGCTTAGTAGTGTACTCAAGCACTTTCCACTGGATGCGTTTACCGAGACACCAATGTGGATAATGGCAGAAGATGGAAGCGTGCAACTTACTGATGCTGCTTCTGATTTTATCAAAGTCAAACAAGACTCTGAGGAAGCGGAATATGCAACAGAGTTGATGGTTAGGCAAGAGTTTTATACGGCGACTCGCGGGTGCCAGTTGGTAATAAGTACTAACGATATGCGTCCATATGCCTGCATGATATTGCAAAAGGGCGTGATATTTGACTGAGGTCATAATTCGAAACAATTCGAGACAAGAAATTCTGTTCATTTTTTAAACTGATATCTCAATCACAGAATGCTTAACAATTGATCAACTAATATTACTTTTGTAAATTCCTTGGATGATCAATGGAGTGTTCATGTCAGAAGTCACAAATACTATTGAGATACGATCCATCAAAAAAGCCTTCGGCAGTAATACGGTCTTACATGATGTAAGTCTGAGCATCGAAGGGGGAAGCGTTCTGGCGTTGATGGGCGCGAATGGCGCAGGTAAGTCAACGCTGGTGAAGATATTAAGTGGTGTCTACTCTGCAGATGAAGGCACCATTTTTATAAACGGTCAACCCGTTGATGTATCAACCCCTCAGTCTGCGCGTGATGCCGGCATTATCACTGTGCACCAAATCATTAACGATGGTGTGGTTCAAGATCTGAGCATCGCAGAGAACTTATTACTCGATAAACTGTGTGACGGACGGTTTGGGACTTTTATTTCCAAAAAAGAGCTACAAAAACAAGCACAACCAATCGCAGATAAAATTGGCTTAACCTTACCCTTAGATACTCAAGTCTCCGAGTTGTCACAAGCGGATAAACAACTGGTTGCGATAGCACGCGCCATCTCTGATAAACCTAAGCTACTTATTCTTGATGAGCCAACATCTTCACTTTCAGATACCGAATCGGTCAAGCTGTTTGAGGCAGTGCAAACCATGCGCAGTGAAGGTGTCGCGGTGGTTTATATCTCACATCGGATGTCAGACATTCGTACCCTTGCCGATAAGATTGCCGCGTTGCGTGAAGGTCGTATCGTGGGGATGTTCGAACCACCGTTAGATTACGATGCTGCTGTTGATTCGATGCTTGGCCATGCAGTCGGTGCTGTGAGTCACCAATACCGTGAAGGTGAACAAACTATTCTCGAGATCTTAGATGTTCGATTGAAACCCCATTCAAGACCATTCGATCTCACGCTGAAAGCTGGAGAGATTGTTGTGCTTACTGGGCTTTTATCATCAGGGTGCACCTCAGTAGTTGAAGGTATTTTTGGCATGGCAAAGTTTGCTTCTGGTCGTATCACCTTAGAAGGTCATGATTGGACGCCAAGCACACCAACACATGCCATTGATAGCGGTATATTTATGGTGCAGGAAGACCGTGGCAATAATGCGCTGATTCCGGACTTTTCAATTGAACAGAACGTGAGCTTACCTTTTTTGAAGCAATTTTCATCGTTTGGTTTTATTGATACAAAGCGTGAAAAAGAGCGAGTAACGGCGGCAATTCAAACCACTAAAGTGAAGTACACCGATCAAGACGACTTAATGTCGACGTTATCGGGAGGTAATCAACAAAAAGCAATGGTTGCACGTTGGATGATGGAGTCATGCCATGTGCTATTGCTCAATGAACCATTCCAAGGCGTCGATATATCTTCCCGTCGTCAAATCGGTGAGCTTTTACGTAAAACGGCAAGTGACCGTGTCACTATTGCCGTTTGTACCGATGTGGAAGAAGCTCTCGAGATTGCTGACCGTATCATAGTGTTTAACCACAACAACCTCGTTGGCATACATCGAATTGACCAAATTCATATGCCGACACTGATTAACCAAATTGCGGCAGCACCAGACCAATCAAACGACAAGATAATTAAAACAGAGGATGTCACTGATGAAAGATATGCGTGAATTCGCCATTAAGTATGGCTTGCTGATTTTACTCGCTTTAATGCTGATCCTATTTTCAGTCGCGGAACCTGCGTTTCTAAGTACCATCAATATGATGATTATTCTTCAATCGGTGTCGATTGTTGCCATTCTTGCCCTCGGTGTAACAGCAACCTTGGCCGTGGATGGCTTTGATTTATCGATTGGTTCAACTGCTGCATTTTCAATGATGACAGCCAGCTATGTGATGGTGGTGTTTGATGGTGGAACGGGAATGGCAATCTTTGCAGCCATTACCGTCGGTGTGCTGGTTGGTTTGGTTAACGGTTTTATGACTGTGCAAATGAAAGTGCCAGATCTACTTACCACCTTAGGTATGATGTTTTTGCTATTGGGACTACAACTTATCCCAACTCAAGGTCGCTCGATTTCAACCGGTATGAGTTTAGCTAATGGTGAAACGGCAACCGGCACATTTTCTGAAAGCTTTTTATTCCTAGGTCGCGCACGTATTTTTGACATCATTCCTGTACCTGTTGTCATTATGCTGATCCTTGCGGTGATCACTTATTTCTTCTTGGAGCGAACGCGCCATGGTCGAGTGATGTATGCCATTGGCTCCAATGAACAAGCGGCTAAATTAGCCGGTGCTCGCATCAAATTCTATCGCTATGTCGCTTATGTGATGTCTGGCGTTTATGCCTCAATCGGTGGCATTTTGCTGGCGGCGCGTATCGGTCGAGGTGACGTTAGTTCGGGCAACTCTTTGCTGATGGATGGTGTTGCAGGGGCGCTAATTGGTTTCGCAGTGCTCGGTGCGGCAAGACCCAACGCTCAAGGTTCGGCTATTGGTGCGCTGTTTGTTGGCGTGCTGCTAAACGGACTCACCATGATGAATACTCCCTATTACACACAAGACTTTATTAAAGGCTTAGTTCTGGTAGCAGCACTAATGTTTACCTTTGGCTTATCCAATAAACGTGCATAAATATAAGGAAATAACAATGAAGACCTTAAAAACACTCACTCTTTGCGCTTCCATCGCTGGTGTAATGGTGACAGGCAGTGTGGTAGCTGATACTCAATCTCCATTTGAAGGAAAAGAGTTGAGAATTGCCCACGTGCGTTATCTGTCTCAGGGTGATTTTCCAGAGTTGTACCTTAAAGGCGTAAAACGCCAATCTGAAGCACTGGGTTTTAAATTAGATGTTTATGATGCTCGTCAAGATGCCTCGCTACAGCGTAACCAGCTAGAGCAAGCGATCATGAAAGGCTATGACGGTATCGTATTGCAACATGGCTTTACCGATTCAATCAAAGATTTGGCCGATCTAGCAGTTCAAAATGGCATTAAAGTGGTCGCTTTTGACGTAAACGCAGATAACCCAGCCATTCCACAGATCAACCAAGACGATCATTTGATTGCGCGTATGTCACTAGAACAAGCAGTAAAAGATAACGGTGAAGCTTGGAAGGCGGCTTATGTTTATGTACCAGGCATCCCACCACTCGATCGCCGTGACGAAGTGTTTGCAGAATTCAAAACAACCTATCCAAATATTGAAGAGATCGCGCGTTTTGGCACCATGAACAACCCAATTCCAAACCAAGTCGCAGACCAAGCGGCGGCAGTATTCCGTGCAAACCCAGACATTTCTGTTGCGTTTTCACCTTATGATGAGTTTGCTAAAGGGATAAAAATTGCAGTTGATGAAGCTGGTTTAGCAAGCAAGGTTAAAATTTACAGTGCCGACATTTCAAACTCTGATATCCAAGCCATGCGTGAGCCAAACAGTGCGTGGGTAGCAACCGTGGCGACTAACCCTTCTATTATGGGGGAAGTAAGTGTTCGAGCACTGGCGATGCTAATGAACGGTGACAAGGTTGAAAAGCAAGTAACCGTCCCACCAGTACTGATCACACAAGAAATGCTTAACCAACAAGACATTAAAAACATGGATGATTTGGTCAGCAAGATCCCTTCATTCTCATCTTCAACCGTATTGGTGACTGATTGGATGCCAATGCCAACGGTTAATTAATTTTTGTCTTAGAAAAAGTTACGTATATAAGGGCGAGAAGCTCGCCCTTAGTTTCGCATTACAATATTAAGGATGGTCGTTATGTCGAATACCGTTCCAGCTGGCTACGCGCCTTTAACCAGTGAATCTCTACCTTCATACCTTAGCAAAAAATTACCGAGTGATTTGGTCTTGGGTGGCGAGCCCAAAGAGTGGACAGTAAAAGAAGTCGGTGATGGCAACTTGAACTTAGTGTTTATTGTTGAAGGATTAGAGAAAACGATTGTTGTCAAACAAGCATTGCCTTACGTACGTGCGGCGGGCGAGAGTTGGAAACTTTCTTTAACTCGCGCTTACTTTGAATACAACGTACTCACGATTGAGGCGAGATTCGCAGGACACCGATTAGTACCTCAAGTCTATTTTTATGATGGCGATATGGCGATTTTCGCGATGGAATTTTTGTCACCACATATCATTTTGCGTAAAGAACTTATCCAAGGAAAAACCTTCGCTAGTTTAGCGGAAGATGTCGGCATCTTCTTGGCAAAAACGCTGTTCCACACTTCTGACATCGGCATGAATGCTGAAGAGAAAAAAGCATTAGTTTCGAAGTTTGCTGTTAACCATGAGCTTTGTAAGATCACAGAGGATTTGATTTTCTCTGAGCCTTATTTTGACGCCGAGCGTAATAACTGGACCTCTCCTCAGCTTGATGCCGATGTGCATAAGGTCTGGCAAGATGAAGAGATGATTCAAGTAGCAATGCGTTACAAGTACAAATTTATGACCGAAAGCCAGGCACTGCTGCATGGGGACTTGCATTCAGGTTCTATTATGGTCACCGAATCAGAGACCAAAGTGATCGATCCTGAGTTTGGCTTCATGGGACCAATGTCCTTTGATATTGGTAACTATGTTGGCAATTTACTTATGGCATATTTCTCTCGCCCTGGTTGGGAGAGTGACCACGTAAAATGCAGCGAATACCAGCGCTATCTCCTTGAACAAATCACCTCAACTTGGCAAGTGTTCGTTGCCCACTTCACTGAGCTATGGAGTGAAAAACTGGAGGGTGACGCTTACCCGGTGGAAATTTATCAGCAAGGTTTAGGTGAGAAAGCACTGCAGCGCGCTCAGAGAGAGTTCTTCCAAACTTTGTTAGAAGAAACCTTGGTGAATGCCGGATTAGAAATGAACCGTCGCATCATTGGTTTCGCTGGTGTTGCTGATTTTAAAGAAATTGAGAACGCTGAATTAAGAGCGAGTTGTGAGCGTCGAGCACTAAAACTTGCCCGCGAACTCATCGTCAATGCTAAAGAATATAAAGATATCGCCACTATTGGTCAGTTTGCGCAAAGTTGCTAAGAGGTCGCTATGAAAATTAATGGGAAACACCAACGTACAGTGTGGGTGGCAAAAGATGGTTGGACGGTAGAAATTTTAGATCAAACTAAATTACCGTTTGAAATTGAAGTGATACAACTTAACTCAATGAAGTTAGCCGCGACTGCGATTCGTGAAATGTGGGTGAGGGGTGCGCCATTAATTGGTGCGGTGGCTGCCTATGGTATGGCACTAGGCATGACAGAAGATGCTGGTGATGAACACCTGCAAACTTGTTATGACGTATTGATAGAAACGCGCCCAACGGCGATTAACCTCAAGTGGGCATTGGATCGTACTTACGCTCAACTGAAAAAAATACCGAGTGAACTTCGTAAAGACGCTGCGTATCGATTGGCAGCGGAAATTGCAGATGAAGATGTGAAATTGTGCGAAAGCATTGGCGATCATGGGTTAGAGATCATCAAGCAAATCGCAGCGAATAAACCTGCGGGCAGCACAGTCAATGTACTAACTCACTGCAATGCAGGTTGGTTAGCTACGGTGGATTGGGGCACGGCGATTTCTCCTATCTACAAAGCCCATGAAGCGGGGATTAAGGTTCATGTTTGGGTCGATGAAACTCGCCCCCGTAACCAAGGCTTATTGACCGCATTTGAGCTGGGTTCCCATGGCGTACCACACACTCTGATTGCTGACAATGCTGGTGGTCATTTAATGCAGCATGGCGAAGTTGACCTGTGTATTGTTGGCACAGACCGAACCACGGCAAAAGGTGATGTGTGTAATAAGATTGGCACCTACCTAAAAGCACTTGCCGCCTATGACAACAATATTCCTTTTTATGTCGCATTGCCGTCCCCAACGATTGATTGGACTGTTTATGATGGCGTTAAGGAGATCCCAATCGAGCAACGTACAGGTGACGAGCAATCTCATGTCTACGGCATTGATCCAACGGGTAAGCGTAGCTGGGTGAACACGGCGCCTGCAGGAACTGAGTGTGGAAATTATGCGTTTGATGTGACACCTGCCAAGTATGTGACGGGTTTGATTACTGAACGTGGCGTCTGCGCCGCGACAGAAGAAGCGTTAGAAGATATGTTTGCTGATCTTAAACGACCTGAGCTGGTTTAGTGCTTTAAGAACTAAGGTGGAGTCATTTGGCTCCACTTAATAGGATTAAATTATGAATCGAGAACAACTTGCCCAAGAGATCATCGATACTTGTCTAGAAATGAACGCACTAGGGCTCAATCAAGGAACGTCGGGTAATGTCAGCGCCCGCTACAAAGAGGGGATGCTAATAACACCTAGTGGCATTCCATACAGAAAACTGACCCCAGATATGATTGTCTATGTTGATAGTGAGGGCAATTATGAAGCGGGTAAGGTGCCTTCGAGTGAGTGGCATTTTCACCTGTCATGCTTTGCAGCAAGACCTGAGTTAAATGCTGTGGTGCACAACCATGCGGTGCACTCTACGGCTGTATCTATCTTAAACAGGAATATTCCAGCGCTCCATTATATGGTGGCTGTAACAGGAACAGACCATGTTCCGTGTTTGCCATATTCAACCTTTGGTAGTCAACCACTTGCCGATAGCGTCGCTAATGGTATTCGAGAGAGCAAAGCGATTTTGATGCAGCATCACGGTATGATTGCCATGGAAGTAAACCTAGAGAAAGCGCTGTGGCTAGCCAACGAAGTAGAAGTGCTGGCAAATCTCTATTTGAAGATTGCTGCGGTACAAAGTGAAATACCGACATTGTCTGCGCACGAGATGCTGGTGGTTCTAGAGAAATTTAAATCTTATGGTTTGAAGTCAGAATAGTTGTTATAGAAGCAGTAGTTTCACTGATTGAGATTGTAAAAACTCGCTGATATAAGGCGAGTTTTTTTGCATCTAAATAAGAATGTTCAAACAGAATGTTACGGCTTAAATTGTAATAAGTTGGCCAGAAATTATAATGCTGCGCAAGCTCTATTTAGTTAAAATTAACAGTGTGCAGGTGTTATAAAAAAAGACCAGTAACACAGGGCAAATGTTTTGTTTCTAACAACTATTGCCAACATACCTACAATCGATTTAAGTACAGAACAGGTTTGAAGGAACGATAATGTTAAGCTTTAAATGTTTTCAATGTTTAGAAAGGTGGAGTTGCCTTAAGTTTGTGGCAATTTTTCAACAAAATGACTTAGTAACTCAAGACGAACTTGATCAAGCGGAAAGTGAAAAATAAATCCGCTTACGATAAGTGTTAATTAAGTGATGTTAATTTAATGAGTTTGTTTCTTTTGACGTTTGGCGGAACTTTTGTGGCGTCATACCATATTTGCTTTTAAATAATGTACAAAAATAAGCTGAACTGTTAAACCCACTCATCTCGCTAACTTTAAATATATTGAAGTTAGTGAATGTTAAATAATTGACTGCTAGACCGAGTCTGACACTATTTAGCAGGTTTGAAAAGGAAGTACCTTCTCTAGACAAGTTTCTTCTCAATGTGGAGCTGCTGGTAAAAATATTTTTCGCCGTATTCTCAAGTGTCCATTTGTACATTGGATCGTTTAGAAATAACTTAGTCAATCGTTCTGCTACTGATAGGTGACAAACTTGTTGGAATAACAGCCCAATATCATGTCCTTGAGTATATAAGATAAGTAATAAATGAAGAATAGACTGTTTTAGCGTTGTGCTTTTTAACTCTCGTTCTAAATGGCAAGAAACTAAAGAATGGTTTAAGGAAAATATACTAGCAAGATCATTGTGTTTCGTTAGTATGTAATCAGCATTACTTTTTCTATCTAATATAAAACTGTTAATGAGTAACAATTTTTCTTTGAGAGTCGCTCTATCTCGCTTGTTTATTGTGAATAGGTCTATATACCCGTCAAAACGGTCTTTTTGAATGTCACACTGGATTAAAGACTCAGCAGGGATCACCAATAAAGAGTGGTTAAAATTCGCGATTTTAGAGCCATTAACGAAAACTGCTCCACTATAACCATGTGCTCTGATCAGAAAGATCTGCTTTGTCCTGAAGGGCTGAAGGTTGACGCTGTTTGTCGTAACTTTATGAAAATACATGCTGTATGACTATATGATAGTAGAGAAGCAAATGCTTTAGGTTAAATGTACGCAGTAATCCATAAAAGCTATCGTCAAACAACAAGAAAGATCTGTTGTTTAAACGCTACGAGTCAGTGGATTACTACCAATGTAAGTGTTGTTTCATCTTGCTTTGGCAAGAGAGAGAACTTATGTAGTCGTTGGTTTTACTTCATAAAAATCGAATAGAAATTATATGATTTAGGCTAAAACGAAAGCAGCTAAATGAAGTTGTATTGAACAATAGATTGATGGCAATGCATTCATAATATTTGTGCATTAATTGCTCAGCCATCTTATCAAACGAAGCTTAGGTTGTCATTTAGCTATCTGCTCACTTTATTTAAATCACAGAGCGCGTTTGTTAACTTCCATCACTTCAATTTCTATCTGTAATCGAGCAGAGGTCATCTCTTTTGGTGAGTTGGAGTAGGCAAAATTTTTGCTAATATTCATAAGTTGCTGACCTAATCATTCATTAGGTCAGCAGCTAAAAGTTCGCTAGCGATTATGTGTTCTCTTGTTGATTACCCCAAGCATTGCGGTTTAGCACAAAGTGCCAAATAAAAAGCACTATGGCGATATAACTCAACCCAACACCAACCGCTTGCCGATGCATGCCGTTGTACATCGCGA
>ERZ794982.183-NODE-183-length-18023-cov-4.927872_pt1 | contig 18023 bp, 15 predicted proteins | sample MGYA00433071_ERZ794982 | MGnify/ENA primary metagenome ERZ794982 (study PRJEB30140, sample SAMN00862574) | bioreactor metagenome | study: EMG produced TPA metagenomics assembly of the Bioreactor inoculated with sediment Metagenome (bioreactor metagenome)...
CAATTTAAAGGCAAGAGAATAATCTCGCTGGGTTCGTTTACTCGTTGATTTCATGCCTCTTTTTTTGATCACACTAATTCGTAGCTGATCATGTAAAGCTGATCCAAGTTTGGATAGATCTCGGCAATCAGTCGTTTTAGTTCATCTAAAGGGAGTGCCTCTTGTTCGGCGTGGAACTCGTTGATGTCACTAAATAACAGGGGCTCTACAGATAAGATCTTAATCTCACATACTTTTTCATCTGTTTCTAAGGTGAACACTTCCACTTGTGTGCCAGGAACATAGTGACTTTCCGCTTCGTCGCGAATAGTGATAGTTTTCATTCCAGAGGTGATTAGAGGTGTCAGAAATTCAAAGAAAGTAATTTTGGTTGGAGCTTGGTTCATGGTCTATCCACAGTCATTTTGCTAAGTCGTGATTATAGACTGATTCAAGGAAGGAGCTTAGAACTTATTGGATGGTGGAGGTAAATTGTGTAGAGAAGTCGTTTGTGTGGATTCTCTACACTTTTTTAATTAGGTATTAATTAGGCAGAGATGGAACGCTTCAACCAAATGTTTGCATTCACTTGTGAGCCGACGGCGGCGATGAGCATTAATGGACCAAGTACGCATGACATGATTGCACATAGCACTTGTTTTGTAGTGATGGTTGGGGATGAGATGAAAAGTTGAGTAGCGAAAAAGATAACTAAACCAGAAATTGACCAAATAAACATAATATTTTCCTTTCAAAATGAGGCTTATTGCCCCGTCAACTAAGATAAATACTTCTGAAGAAAGGTGATATGCGTGTAGTCAAATTTTGTGACAATGGTTTGGTTAAAAATCAGTGCTTATATAATAAACATGAGCACTTATTAACGCCGAGTTAACAGGGGAAAACGACTCGACACCTCAGTGAATTTGAGTACTCGATAATCAGTTATAAAGTACTCATAAAACGGCTCTTTATTGGAAGAAGGCTGATTTACAGCCCTTTCAGGTATTGAGCGTTTGCGGTAGGTTGGATCAACTGATGCAGTTTTTCAGAGCAATGCTGAGTTTGGTCACTAATAAGCAAGGCAATGAACTCATTGACTAATTCTTGTTTAGTGGCAGAAACGTGAGTCTCAGTTTGGATATCGCGCAAGTCGATCAGCACATCGGTAAATAGGTTGGGAAGGTCTTTGAGTACCTGTAGGTTAAGTACATTGTGTTCACTGTATATAGCGTTGTGGCTACCACGCTGTTTTTGGACTACATACGGGTTGTCTTTTAAGTTGATGATTGAAGTGCGCTTACTGCAACGTTTCAAGCAACCTTTGTTGACTTTAATTTTCTTACAGCCTTCAGTTTGCTGGAACAAGCATTGACGACTAGTTAACAAGGTATTGGGGTGATAAATACTGTAGAAGCTGCGCATCGTTTCTGGGCGTTTGATATGTCGCATTTGCTTCATATTCAATTCATTAGAAATAAATGCACCGCTAGCGGCAAACTCTTCTTGCAAGCATTTTAAGGCGTAGGAGTTAGTGGTGTTCATCTGCGGACCAGCAACCCAATTTAGCCCAAGTTGTTTGGCAAGCATGCCAACACCAGCGTTATTGGTGATCAATGTACTTGGTTTAATTGCTGCGAGGAAGTGATACGCGGCTTGGTAATCTTCACCAATCAAAATAGCAGGGAACCAAGGTTTTAAATTTGAATTTGCTTCAAACAGAGCAACTAAGTTTTGCCACTCATCGTTAAGACCCATTGGCATTTGATAGTAGACATCTACACCTTGTTGCTTGCACAAGGAGAGATCTTCGACAGATGAGATTAACACTGAGAGTTTTGCTGCCCCATCACGAACTGGAGGGTTAGCAAGTACTGGCAGGGTTGGGACATCAATTGCGCCTTTTAAGCTACTGTTACTGGTGTGCTTACCCGTTACATCGAAGTGCTCAGTTTTTTGCGCGACATTTTCAATAATCGCAGTTTTATCGTCGTAGAGCTTCTTCTTCACTTGTTGCACATCTTCAACACTTTGACACTGATAAATGGTTGAGAAATGCTTCACTGCGTGATCTCGAGGGTTATCTATGTACATCGCTTTACCGAACTCACCTTGCAAAAATGCATTAGAGAAATCACGGTTAAATACCGTGTAAAGCTCGGTGGTATCGGCAGAGAGTGTTTCACCATCACATAAGCGATCAATCTGTTTACGCCAGTTATCAACAACTGTGTAGACATAGTGTGATTTCTTAATACGACCTTCGACTTTAAGCGAGTAAACTCCCGCTTCTGCGAGGGCTTCAAGGTCACCAAAGGCAGAGTTGTCTTTCATATTTAACGGGTATTGATTACCCGTTTTGGTCGTTTCATATTGTTCACGACAGGGTTGGCTACAACGCCCGCGGTTGCCAGAAGCGCCATTGCGTGCCGAACTGATATAACAAATGCCTGAAAAACCAATACAGTAAGAGCCGTGCACAAACACTTCCATTTGGACGTTGTGTTGTTTACCGAACTGCGCAAGATGCTTTATTTCATTGATGTTGAGTTCGCGCGAGAGATTGACGCGGCTAGCCGTTAACTGGTTTAGAAATAGGATTTGCCCTTCGTTATGGGTATTGAGTTGAGTAGATGCATGTACGTCCAGCTGAGGAAAGTGATGCTTAAGAATGTAAGCAAGCCCTAAGTCCTGCACAATCACACCGTCAATCTTAGTGGTGTTTAATTGGCTCAGTAGGCGCACAATCGCAGGGATTTCACTCTCTAAGATCAAGACATTCAGAGTTAAAAAAATCTTACAACTGTGCTGGTGGGCAAGATTTAACACACCATTTAAGTTATCTAGCGTTAGGTTAGTGGCTCGGTTGCGTGCGTTAAAGCGGTCTAGTCCGCAGTAAATCGCATCAGCGCCAGCGGCAATGGCTGCTTTGATCGAATCTAGATCGCCACCGGGTGCTAATAACTCAAATTGATCGCGTGTCACTTGTTATCTCTTACATACTAAAAAATAGGCGCGCATTTTACGGTTTTCGCCGTGAGTATGCGAATTTTATTCCACGCAAAGGGTTTGCCGTATTACTCGCATCATGCATGAACTCGTCAATATGCAATTGAATTTAAAGCATAAAGCTGAGGCAGTCTGCACTGCCTCTTCGTTAAAACAAGATCATAATTTTTGGCTGATCTTGGTTATCTCCTCTCGCCACTGCTGTTGCATCGATGTTTTCTGGTGCTTCGGTCGGCGATTAAGATCGCTTTCCAGTAACGTTTCCAGTTCCACTAGACGTTCAAGCAGTAGCTCTGCGTCAGTGGTATCTGTGGATGTTAGCTGCAATGGTGGTACGCGTTTTAGGTTGTCATATTGACTTGGGGCACTCACTGATCTATATCGCTGAGGCTGGCTTTCTATCTGCTTATATACCTCTTCTGCACAAAGGTATTCAGTTAATAAGCCTTGTTGAATAAGCCAGAAACGATTACAGCTTCGTTCTATTAAACGGCGATCATGGCTCACTAATATCGTCGCCCCTTCAAATTGATTAAGTGTCGCGATCAGCTCCTCTTTACCATCCATATCTAAATGGTTGGTGGGTTCATCAAGAAGCAGTAAGTGGTAACGTGCGAGCGTCAAGCCGACAAATAGTAAACGAGCTCGTTCACCGCCACTAAGGGAAGCGACTTTTTGAGCGTGTCTTAGGTATTCAAAACCCGCACTAATGAGTGCACGCTTACATTGCTCACTATTGAGTGAGGAGAAAGAGCGTAGCGCATCAGCGATTGAATCACTGTTATTTAGTTGTTGTAGTGATTGGTCGTAGTAGCCTAACTTACAACGCTGATGAAACGTAATATAGTCTTGCGATCTATAAACATAATTATGATATAGCTTGCTAAGTAAGCTAGTTTTACCACAGCCATTTTCACCCAAAATCGCGATGCGATCTCCGCTCTTGATCTGTTTTTCTGCCATCTCAAATAAAGTGATTTTTTTCGATGCAGCAGGTGAGACTGAAAATGGTGTGATTGCGACCAATCTATTGGCTGCTAATGCTTCACCTTTCAAAGCTAAGCACCAAGGCGCATCTTGGCTTAGCTCAGTTTGCTCTTCTTCAAGGCGCTCCTTTCTTGCAGTCATGGTCTTAGCTTTGCGGGCCAAATCTTCGTTGTCGTAAACTTTGCCCCATAACGCTAACCGTTTCGCGCTCTTTTCAATCCGATCAATTTCTTTTTGTTCGCTAAAGCGACGCTGCTCGGCTGACTCATCTTGTTCTTTTAAGGCTGCACGAGCTTGCGAACACGGCAAGTTGAAGTGGTGCAGTGTTTGGTCGCGCATTACCCAAGTTTTGTTGGTGACAGAGTCTAGTAAGGCTTGGTCGTGTGAAACCAACACAAATGAACCTTTCCAGTTGGTGAGGTATTGCTCTAACCAAAACAGAGACGGTAAGTCTAAGTGGTTACTTGGCTCATCAAGCAGTAATAAATCGGGTTGATGAATGATGGCTCGAGCGAGTAATAGCCGCATTTGTTGACCACCACTACATTGCACAACTGGCAGATCCCAGTCTTGCGGAGTAAAACCCAATTCATCAAGCAGCAACTCGGCTCGCCAGTAATCCTCTTCAGCCAAAGTTTCAGCAACAGCGAATCGAATGGTGGCAGAGTGAATATGGCTGGGGATGTGTTGCTCGACATAGCGCATCAAGCAGTGACTAGCGATGGCGAATTGTCCATTACTGGGCTCAATTTTGTTGCAAAGCAGTTTGAGTAGTGAGCTTTTACCACAACCGTTGTGACCAATTAAACCAATGCGATCACCGCGATTAATAGTGAAGTTGAGATCTTTGAATAGATCGTTAGAAGTGTGAGTAAGTGTTAAGGATTGCGCGGATAAAAAAGTACTCATATTGTTCTCAAGAATTTTGGGCGTAAAAAAGCCGTTGTCATAGCTGACAATAATTCTTCGAGCTTGAGGAGCTGTACTCGGGGGACGTTATTCGTCGAAAGGTAAAAATTCGCTCAAGTCGAGATTATCGCAGCGCGATATCTGAAACTCTTGAGCGGGCAGTAATACCAAATAGACGTGGATTGATTGAATACCACATAGACATAGTTTACCTCCTTATTCTTTGTGAAAGAGTAAACACTCTCGGCTAATGAATGATGGCTATTTTACATACACAATAATGCCGTAGCCAGTGACCTGTGTTAGAAAATATAAATGAAACATATAATTAGAGGGGGATTGGTGCCAATACCCCCTGATAGTATTCGAGTGCTGATGAAGCCTTTTACTTAATAGGCGATTCAAAGCCATCAGGCTTAAGTGCTACCAGTGAGCATTGAATTGATTGCAGTACGTTCTCTGCGGTATTACCCATAATGAGCCCTTTAATACCCGTACGAGCAATGGTACCCATGGTCAGAATATCAATCTCTAGTTTAGCAACGCATAGTGGGATCTCATCATCGGCTCGACCATTAATGTGGTGGACCGCGATGTCTCCAGATATTTTAGATTCCAGTAGTAAGCTATCTAGAGCTTCTCGGTGATAGGTTCTGACGGATTCAATTTCTGCGTTAAGCCTTTCATCATCAACTTGAATCCACGAGTGATCTCTTAGATATTTTTCAAGCTCATACTCCCAGCAGGAGATAACATGCAATTGGCTATCACAGCTATCAGCAATAGAACGAGATGTTTGTAGTAGACGAAGTGCAAGTTGTTTTTCTTCAGGGCTTTTGACGGTAGGGTCGATTGCAACTGCGACGCGTTTTTTTTCATGAGCTTTTGGACTTGGGCGATTCAACCAGACCGCACAAGGGCTTTTCCGAAGTAGCTTCATATCTAGCGCTTTAAAGCCTTTGCTACCTTCATCAAGAGGCTCAGTCTCTTTGATTAATAAATCGCAGCCATCAGTAAGGACGGTTTTGATCACTTGAACGACGGGTTTATCACCGCTGGCGATTTTAATTGGAATTGCCGGTTTAGATTCTTGCCCGCTTTTGGTAAGACAGTTTTCTATCTCAGAATTTAGTTTGTCGAGTAGGGATTTTTCATATATCTCTTCATACTTGTTCATGCTTTCTGGTAGCTTAGGGCAGATGATTACGCCCATAAGTGATGCATTGTTACGGTTTGATAATGCTAGAGCTTGCTCTAACGAGTCACTGTTATTCGATAGCTCTTGGCTGACAAATAATATATTTTTGAACTCTTTCATATCCACCTCCATTTGTTGTTATAAGTGTCGGTCTGCTTAGTTAAAATTGCCACTTTAAAAGTAAGGGGATTTGCGATTGCTAACTATTTGTGGTGTTCATTATTTGCAATCGTCAAAAAACTGAGAATATGTTGGCATTAAAGAGATTAAAAATGAGAACAGAAAAACAAAAAATGCTTGCGGGAGAAGCCTATGACGCATGGGATGAAGCCTTGTACGCAGAGCGTATCGCATGTCGAAAAGTACTAATGCAATTAAACAACAGCATTCCTGATACATTAGAGTGGCGAGAGGCAATTGACCAATTGATACCGGATGGGAAGAGTGCGTTTATTGAGCCACCTTTTCGCTGTGACTATGGCAGTAATATTAAGTTAGGTCAGAATTTTTGTGCCAATTTTAACTGTGTCATTCTCGATGTTGCCGAGGTGACGATTGGTAGCAATGTATTGTTTGGACCTAATGTACAGCTTTACACAGCAGGTCACCCCTTAGATGTGAAAAGCAGAGTAGAAGAAGGTGTGGAGTTTGGTAAGCCTATAACCATTGGTGACAACGCCTGGTTAGGCGGAGGGGTGATAGTTTGTCCCGGAATTACGATAGGTAAAAATACGGTCATTGGTGCTGGTAGCGTCGTGACTAAGGATATTGCTGATAATGTGGTTGCAGCGGGTAACCCATGCCGAGTTATTCGCGCTATAGCAAATGATGATTAGCAAAAAAGCTGCGCTTTTTATTGGCGCAGCTTTTTGTTCATCACTAAACCGTGATCTCGATTGTTTCTGTCTTTAGCTTTTTCCTAACGGTACTAATGCGGTTACGACCGGTTTTTTTTACGTTATATAGTTCTTGATCTGCGACATTAAACAATTCTAAGAAGTCATTGTTGGCATGATCAAGGTGGCTAAAATAGGCGGCACCAATCGAAAGTGAGATACAGTCGCTGCATGATGAGAGTGGGTTAGCCAGCGCTAGATCCGCCACCGCCTTGTGCATGTCACTAAGCTTCAGATTGAACTCAACTTCAGGGGGATTGTAACTCAGCAGTAAAAACTCATCCCCTCCATAGCGGAAAAGGTAATCATTTCTGGCAGCAAAGACTGTCTTCATCTTATTGGCGATAAGCTTGAGAGCGATATCGCCTTGATGATGCCCGTGGAAATCGTTGTAACCTTTGTAGTAGTCGACATCAATCACCGCAATCGCGAGATTTGCTAAGCGCTTGCTAGATTTCTTAATCAGCTTTGGCGCGATGTGATCTAATTGATAGCGATTATATAACCCGGTGAGCGGATCTGTTTTTGATAAGATTTCTAGTTTTTGATAAGCCGCTTCAAGCCGGTTGCGTTGCATGTGGTTCTCTAAAGCTACAGCGATGAAACTGGCTAGCTGCTCAAATAAGTTACAGTGGTATTGTAAGTATTGATCAGCGAGTGAGTGCTGAATGGAAAGCACACCGAGAACCTTATTTTGGATTAAAATAGGCGTTAGGATAATTGACTGAACGGGCGTGTCATTTCTAAAGTGAGCGCAATCTTTGCTTGAACGCTCTTGCAGTGGAACGAACACACTTAGTGTTTCATCATTAATTTGATTTAGGTGAACGGTGCGTTTGTGTTTGACGACATAACTACCGACTGAATATTGCGTAGCGCAGTTAACCTTTGAATTTGCCACGGGCCCTTTGTTGTCGTAGAAGTAGCAGTATTCTAAGGTGTCGATATCTTCATGATAGAGTGCGATTCCAAACTCTTCAGTCGGAAAAATTGAACAGATCTTTTCATAGATCATCGGTAGGTTGTTGGTAATATCTTCTGAGGTAGCGATCGACTGCCCCACATCAGTCACTGCGCCAATATGCTGTTGCATTTTATCGAGAACTAGGCGCTCATGATCTTGTGTTGCTTTCTCTATTTGATTGAGTAGGTTGTCAAACTCTTTGTTTTGAAGATTTTTCAAGTGTTGGCGTGTGACCTGAATATAGTGAGATTGGATTTTGCAAAGTAGTGCCGAGTCATTACTGTTATTTAATAGATCGCATAAACAATCACATAAAAGAGCGAAGAAGCCATAGTTATCTTCGGGGGTTATCTCTTCATAAAGTTTAAGAGCTCGTTCTAATGCTTGCTGTCGGTTACCAAATTCAGCCATGTAAGCAATATGATGGACGCGGCATTCGGTTTGATTGTGATTGTCAAAAACACCCGTGAAGAAACGATCAGCTTGTTCGAAATGATGATCGATTTCTATAGGAGAATAGATGTTGCTATTCCGTGCCATAATTTGGGCAATATAGCCATGAGCAATGGCTTCGACACGTGTTGCGCCATTGAGACTACCCAGTTTTAGCGCTTCTTTACAGTGTAAAATAGCCGATTTGTGTTCACTATGTTGGTAACCCAGCGCGTATCCCATGTTGAGTAAACAGATGGCGTGATTGGAATGATGACCTACTTTTTCACCATATTGCGCACCATAAGCGGCAATCTGATAGGCTTGCTCATATTGACCTAGGCAGAGGTAGAAATCGCTGATGTTGGTGTAAGCGAATGACAAATAGTTCGCATCCAACCGGTAGGCATGTTCAAGCACATCGCGATAAGCGATATACGCCTTATGGTAGTCGTCATAGTCTGCATAGATCGAGCCTAAGAAGGTTTGTATTTGTAAACGCTGGGCAACATCGTCTTCTTGGCAAAGAGATAAAGCCTCCTCGAACACTTCAACCGCCTCAAGACGATTGTTATTTCGATTGCCCTTTACACCTTCTAAAATGAGCGTGAAAAGTTTAGGTAACTGGTAATTAAATTCCTGGCAGACGTCGTTAATTTTATTTTTAGTTTGTGCAACGCCCTCAACACCTTGTGTTAGTGGTAATTGGGACATAATCGCTTTTATTTTTTTTATTGCGCTGTGACTCATTTACATTCCTCCAGAGTCCGCACATTATACGATTAAATAAATTTTTTATGAAACAAAATGATTAGCACTCAATCACCTTTATTAAAACTAAATAGTGATTGAGTGAAATGGGAGAAAGCGGCTTGGGCTGCGGGTTAAAACTCGCAGTCAGCGTTAAATGTCATGCGCTTTTTACTGTATGGATGATCGAATGATAGGCGCTCTGCATGTAGATGTAGTCGAGAGTCTTTTTCGCCATATAGACCATCGCCAACCATCGCCATATTTAAACCTTGATAGTGTGCACAATGAACGCGGAGTTGGTGGGTTCGCCCGGTTTTAGGGTACATATATAGCTTGCTGCGACCATTGTTTACTTCGATTCGTTCCCAGTACGTAGTCGCAGGTTTACCGTGTTCATAACACACTAATTGACGTGGGCGATCATCTGGGTCGCCTCGCATTGGTAGGTTAATCTCACCGCTTTGCTCAGAAATAACCCCTTCAACCATCGCCAAATAGCGCTTTTCAATACCGCGAGTAATGAACTGTTTTTGCAGACTCTTGTTTGCGCGACGTGTTAATGCAAAGACTAAAAGACCAGATGTTGCCATATCAAGGCGGTGCAGCACGAACGGACCTTCCACATCTGGAAATAGTGCTTGCACGCGAGTGTAGGCGGAATCCTTGATCGTTTTTCCTGGTACAGACAGTAGACCTGCGGGTTTGTTGACCACCACAATAGCATCATCTTGATAGATGACATCGAGCGGCTTATTTTCTCCCCAGTTATCTTCTAGCGGGTTAGGGTCAACGGTGAGCCCTTGCAACATGTGCCCCAAAATAGGATTACATTTTCCATGGCATGAAGGGTAAAACTTTTTATGCTGTCTAATTTCTGATTTGGGTGATAAGCCCCACCAAAATTCTGCCATTGCTAATGGGGTAAAGCCATGTTTGTAGGCATAGTGCAGCAGTTTAGGTGCAGCACATTCACCCGCACCCGCAGGCGGGGTTGGGGTGGTGGTTTCAGCAAAGATGGCTTTCAATGATTTGTGTTCACCTTCGGCGTTGAGAAAACAGTACTGTTCGAATAGCTTGTTTTGCAAAGCATTCGATAGTCTTTTACGTTGCTGTTTTGCTTGGCGAATTGCGTCGTTGTACTGCAGTAACTCTGACTGAACTTGAGTAATCTTCGCATCCCACTCCAATTTGAGATATTTGAGTACATTTTTATCCGCAACACTTTGTTTTGCGAGTTCATCAAGAACGGTTTTAACTTCATCTGCCGTAAGAGTTTGCTCTGCATGTAGGCGTTGCATTTTACGCTCGGCACGACCATCGATGATTGCTTGACGTTGTTGCTGCTCTTGGCGTTGATATTCGATTTGATATTGAGCAAGTGTTTGGTTTAGTTCTGCCAGTATAGGGTTGGCTGAAAGTTGTTTCACTTGTCTATTTAGCTCGGTGATTTCTGCTAGTTCGGTGACAAAGAAGCACTCTTCAGCCAGCATATCGAACACCGGTGGCACAAAATGTGGCAATAAGTTTTGTTCGGCAATCTTGCCAGAAAAAGCGCTTAGATAGCCTAACTCACCTTGCGGGGAGCGAACCAGAAGTACACCAAACATTTTCCCTGTTCCAGACTCTTCCCCTGCAGTGCCAAAATCATGTTGCCAATGAGATTGAGCCTTTATGTGCTGTTGCAGTTCAGTAGCAGCAGTAACGCAAAGTGGGTGTGGCTGATAGTAGAAAGGAAAAGTGAACGCGCTCGGTAATTTAATACCGTCAATATTGGCGTTAAAGCGGGTAAACAGTTGCTCTGGTTGGTGCATGGTAAAATTCTATCAGCGTTATTTAAGAGTCGCGATTTTACCTGTTTAGAAAAGGAATACCACCTCGGTAAGCGAGGTGGTTTGGATTCGTTGTGTCAGAAGCGTTAGCGTACGTAGCTTGAGTTTAAATTCACTAACCAGTGCTGCACGGTACCATCTGATTTTTCTACCCAAATATCGTTTCGGTATTGCTCAATACGACCAGTGACAGTCAGAGTCAGAGTGTTGTCTTTGAGTGATTTGATACGCAGAAATTGATCCGATGTGGTGATTAGCGGTTCCTGATCGCCAATCTCGCTGCCGTTCTCGACCAAATAATATTGGTTTAGCTTATTCAGTTTTTTATCAGTAGAGGCAATTTTGTATCCCACTAAGGTTAAATTATCGCCCACAGGCGCAGAAGAGATTTGGTGTCCAAGACTGGTGTGAGTTGGAATAAATACCCATGCAGCAACGGCGGAAGCAATGAGAATCAATGTTAAAAAGGCTATTTTAATTTTCGACATGGTCAATCGTGATTACGGCAAGCAAATTAAGAAGTGTGGCTAGTTTAGCGCAGCGAGCGGCGAGCGCAAAGTAATGCAAGATAGAGTGATGGGTTTAAATGAAAAAGCCCCTCAAAGGCAGTGAAGAGGGGCTAGTCATTTGTTACTTTGAAAACGGTAATCTAAGCAAACAAATATTTGGCGTGAAAACGCAGATGTTCTTCGATAAAGCTAGAGATAAAGTAGTAGCTGTGGTCGTAACCTGGCTGCATTCTTAACGTAAGATCACTATTGTGCAACTGCGCTGCGTGCTTAAGTACTTCAGGTTTCAACTGTTCATGAAGGAAGTTATCCGCATCACCTTGATCAACCAACATTGGTAGCTTAGCCATATGCTGTTTGAGTAGTTCAGATGCATCGTAGGGCTTCCAACTCTCTACCGATTTCCCTAAATAAGCGGTGAATGCTTTTTGTCCCCAAGGGCATTGCATTGGGTTACTGATTGGACTGAAAGCAGAGATAGAACGGTAGTCATCACTGTTTTTTAAACCAATAGTTAGTGCACCGTGACCACCCATACTATGACCCGAAATAGACTTCGCGTTGGATACTGGGAAGTTTGCCTCAATTAACGCAGGCAGTTCATCAACGATGTAATCATACATACGGTAATGTGCATTCCAAGGAGCTTGAGTCGCGTTGAGATAAAACCCCGCGCCTTTACCTAGGTCATAACCTTCGTCGTCTGCGACATCATCGCCTCTCGGGCTGGTGTCAGGAGCGACAATTGCAATACCAAGTTCGGCTGCCGCGCGAAATGCCCCAGCTTTTTGCATGAAGTTTTCATCAGTACAAGTTAAGCCAGATAGCCAGTAAACGACAGGTACTGGGTTAGTCGGCGTTGCACTTGGTGGTAAGTAAATCGCAAATCGCATAGAGCAATTTAGGCTTTTTGCTTCATGCGTGTACTGCTTGTGCCAGCCACCAAACACTTTGGCTTGGCTGATGTTTTCGATGGTCATGGGTAATCTCTCGGTAAAACTATAATGAAAGGCTAGAGTAGATCTGCTTGCGGTCAGGCTCTCCAACTTTCGCTGAAGAGCCCAATTACACACTTGCGGACTATTCTATTATTTATCCATATGTAGAACAGTACGGATAGACTCACCTTTGTGCATTAATTCAAATGCTTCGTTCACATCTTGCAGACCCATTGTGTGGGTGATGAATTCTTGAAGACCAAATTCACCTGCCATGTAGCGGTTAACGATTTCAGGTAACTCTGAACGACCTTTAACACCACCGAAAGCAGAACCGCGCCATACACGACCAGTAACTAGTTGGAATGGACGCGTAGAGATCTCTTGACCTGCACCCGCAACACCGATGATCACCGATTCACCCCAACCTTTGTGGCAGCATTCAAGAGCTTGGCGCATAACGTTGACGTTACCAATACACTCAAATGAGTATTCAACACCACCGTCAGTCATTTCAACAATCACATCTTGGATTGGTTTGTCGAATTTCAACGGGTTGATGCAGTCAGTCGCACCAAGTTGCTTCGCTAGTTCGAATTTGCTTTCGTTGATATCAACACCGATGATGCGGTTAGCACCAGCCATGCGAGCACCAATAATTGCTGAAAGACCGATACCACCAAGACCGAAGACCGCTACGTTATCGCCTTTTTCAACTTTTGCAGTGTTTAGTACGGCACCCATACCAGTGGTAACGCCGCAACCTAGAAGACAAACTTCTTCAAGTGGTGCTTCTTTGTTTACTTTTGCGAGTGAGATTTCAGGCAGTACCGTGTACTCAGAAAAAGTAGAGCAACCCATATAATGGAAAATGGTTTCTCCGTTGATAGAGAAGCGGCTAGTGCCATCTGGCATCAGACCTTTACCTTGAGTTTCGCGTACCGCTTGGCAAAGGTTAGTTTTGCCAGACTTACAGAATTTGCATTCACCACATTCGGCAGTGTAAAGAGGGATAACATGATCGCCAACTTCAACACTTGTTACACCTTCGCCGATCATTTCAACAATACCGCCACCTTCGTGACCTAAAATTGATGGGAAGATGCCTTCTGGATCGTCACCAGATAGAGTGAATGCGTCAGTGTGACAAACACCAGTCGCCACGATACGAACGAGAACTTCACCCGCTTTAGGAAGTTGTACGTCGACTTCTTCCATTTTCAACGGTTCACCAGCTGCCCATGCAACCATAGCTTTTGATTTAATGTGAGTTTGACCTGGTTTGATTTCAAGCGCCATTGTGTTTTCCTTCTAAAGTACCCGTGTTGTATCACCGATATCGAATAATGATTTAAAGCTTAGTTAAGGTTTCAGCTTTGCGCTGCCTCGTTAAGATGGTAGCCATTTTATATGTTTCATTTGAAATGATAATCAGGGTATTATGTAAATGATTTTTACCCATTTGTAATAATGAGAGTTATAAGATGGCGAATTGGGAAGGGGTAAGTGAGTTTGTAGCGGTTGCTGAAACCAACAGTTTTACGGGAGCTGCGAGGAAACTTCATACATCCGTGGCGCAGATTAGCCGTCGGGTTGCGGCATTAGAAGAACGTTTGGCGGTGAAACTGCTTAACCGCACGACACGTAAGGTGACGTTGACGGAAGCCGGAACCATTTATTTTGAGCAATGTAAATTGTTAGTTGAAGGCTTGGAGTTAGCAGAACTTGCGGTGACTCAGCTGCAAGCCGTACCTAAAGGCAAAATAAAAATTACCGCTCCGGTGACGTATGGCGAAATCCATGTTGCACCATTATTAAATGAGTTTTTATTGCTTTATCCTCAAATTGACCTTGAGCTTGATTTAACTAACCAGACAGTCGACCTGATAGAAGCGGGTTATGATGTGGCAATTCGTTTAGGTCGTCTCCGAGACTCCTCGTTAGTTGCCAAGCGTTTAGCTTCTCGACAATTGTATGTCTGTGCAAGCCCCGATTATATTGTTAAATATGGTGAGCCATATAGTTTGTCTGAATTAGCGCATCATCAATGCTTAGTTAGCTCGATGGCGCATTGGCGTTTTAGGCAAAAAAAGAGCGAGAAGTCGGTTAGGGTAAGTGGAAGAATTCAATGTAACTCAGGTTTTGCCTTGTTGGATGCAGCAAAACGAGGTTTAGGGCTGATACAGTTACCAGACTATTACGTGCAAACGGCATTGGATAATGGGCAGTTAGTTGAGGTTCTCAAAGAGTTTCGGGATGAGCGAGAAGGAATATGGGCGCTTTATCCGCAAAATAGAAATTTGTCACCAAAGGTCCGTCTACTGATTGATTTTCTTGCTGAGCGAATGGCGGAATAGCGCCATCGCTCGGCTTTCATTCAGTATCAATAAACAACTAATCAGTCGTTTGCTTGGGCATCTTGTTGTTTGATCACTTTATGCCCGTCTTCAGTTACGCCTTTCTTCCAGTAGCTACTGATATAAATGAAGTCACGATCAAGTGCTTTGTCGTTGCGCAGGTATTGTCGCAGTTCGCGCATTGAATCAAATTCACACGCAGCCCAAGCTGATGCCTGACCTTCAAGCCAAGGCATAGAGCGAACCGCTTGTGAGAGCTCTTGCGTTACCCAATGTACTTCAATCCCTGTTGGCATTTCGAGTTGCTGCTTGTCTTCTTCGTTGACTAGTTGAATAACGGCATAGCCCTTTGCCTCTTTAGGTAACTGTTTAACCTTAGCGGAGAGGGCTGGAAGAGCTGTCATATCGGCGGCTAGTAAAAACCAATCAGCTTTATGATTCAAGCTTGAAATAGTGCCTGGTCCACGGATCTCGATAGTATCGCCAACTTGTGCGTTCATTGCCCAACGAGAAGCAAAACCGCATTGATTGTCTTGCGTGATGTGACGAACAAAATCGACTTCGATGGCATTTTGGTCCGCTATAAAATGGCGAATAGTGTAAGTGCGCATCATAGGTCGCTGTCCTTCAGCCATGCCTGATAGATCAGTACCGCCATCAAGATTAAATAACAGCTTAATGTAGCCACCTTCGCAATCAGTAGCGAAGGTGCTTAGGATATCACCTTGTAGCACGATGCGTTGCATATTAGGGGTAACCGTTTCACTACTGCGAACGGTAACAATTTGGGATAGTTGTGATGGCATGATGTACTCGATAAATATTCTTCTTCTCATTTAGAGTAGCATTTGTTCTATCGAGCACACAGCATCTTTAATTTAATTTACATTTGTTACGCCAAAGTGGTTTCAGTGAGTGAAAATCGCTATTAAATCATCGGCAAAGTCGATGCGATGAGTAGTGCTGCCATGGTGTAATTAAACAGGCGAATACGAGTGTTATTGGTTAGGAAATACTGCAGTTGTTTGCCTGCGACAATCCAAAATGAGCCGGAGGGAATATTGGCAATTGCGTAGATAAGGGCAATTAAAGCGAGACCCAGTAAACTGTTTTCAGGGTTGTAGACTGTCACCGCTGTTAAAGCCATAGACCATCCCTTTGGATTCACCCATTGAAAGCATGCTGCTTTGAAAAAACTCAGTGGCTGGTAATTAATTTCGTTCCCTTGTGGTGGCTGACTTCGAGCAATCCGATATGCCAAATAAATAAGATAAGTCAGGCTGACAACTTTCAGTATCTGGTGAACCATTGGATAACGTTCAAATAGTTCTACTAATCCAAAACCAACCAACATAACCATGACTGGGAAACCAATTGTGACACCAAGCATATGAGGTATGGACTTATTGAAGCCCACATTGGCACCTGACGTCATTAGCATCAAATTATTCGGACCCGGTGTAAATGTAGAGACAAAGGCAAATAATGCCAAAGCCGTAATATGTTCCCATTGCATAATATTCGATTGCACTCCTTAAAAATTGAGCAAAATTGTCTATACGACTGGTTTCAAAACAGTCTACGTAGAATTGAACTCAATTTTGTGCTTTTATTGTTCGATAAAGTAGATAGTTAACAAGATATGGTTGCCATGGATAGATTTGACGAAAGAATATTGCAAGTAATGAAGTTGGACGGGCGAATTTCTAATGTTGACCTTGCTGAGCGAATAGGATTATCGCCTTCGGCAACTCTGCGTAGGGTACAAGATTTAGAAAAACGTGGGGTAATTACTGGGTATAAAGCCAAATTAAATACGAGTGAACTCGGCATTGGCTTTATTGCCTATGTTTCGATTGGACTTTCTAATCATAGTAAGCAAGCTCAATTGGCATTTGAAGAGCATGTTCGATTTGTTGAGGAAGTCGCAGAGTGTCACAACATCACCGGAGCGAATGAGTACCTACTTCGCGTAGAAACAAAAGACTTGGTGAGCTACAAGAAGTTCCATTCAGATGTGTTGGGCGAATGTGAGCATGTCAATTCAATTACTACCATGGTGGTGATGGGGTCGCCCAAAGATACACGATAGCCTTAAAGATGTGTTCGGTTAAAGATCGAATAGTGATAGAAAGAAGTGTTTCTACGACGTAAGGGATAAGTGGTGATGTCACAAATAATTTTATCTTAGTACGTTAATTGCCACTAAACAGGAGCCTCATTAGCAATCGTCAAGCTATTCCTAATGTATTTTCGATAGCTTTGACTTTAGTTCCATCTGAGAAAACTAAAGTTTTAAATCAGGTGAGTATCAATGAGGTGTTTGTATACATAGCTAATTTACCATTCCTCTATTTATCAACTTGTTAGGCTGACAATGTCATCATCAATGTAAAGCAAATGATGATGTTGTGGATATAATGCATTGAAAACGTTACTGCTATCACGCTTTTGAGATGGCGTTCTGTAACAAAATGTAATAGCATCCGCGCACATACTGAACCATCCCTTCTAGATACACGGATACTGAGTTATAGAGTCAATTGAGGTCGTATATGCAGTTTTCAATGAAAAACCTTTCTATTCGCACACAAGTACTAGTGCCAGTACTGTTCACCATAGTGGCTTTATTTATTGCGCTTTGGGTGACCAAAAATAATTTACAAGAAGAACAAGCGTTGATGACGGATCACACGCAATCATTGATTTTCTACAAAGATTCATTAGCGACAATTGATGACACGGTTTATCCACTGCGCATTAGCGCGGTGTATGCGATTTATGATGCGAAACGTCGAGATACATTCCTTGTAGAACTTAAACAAGGCATGCAGAAAATTGAGCAATTACTAGATGTTATTGAGGGGCGAGAAACTTTTCGTACTGAAGCCATTTTAGTTGGAGAGAAAATTGAAGAGTACATTTCTGTTTCTGAACAGGCAGTTGCCTTCTTTACTCGTCGTGACCAAGGGTTAGTTTCTGAGCAAGAGTACAACAACTTTATTGGCAATTACCGTGAGGCGGGTAATGCTATGGCAAGCGCTATTAACGATCTCTCAAGTCGAGTTAATGTTGTGAACAACGCTGTGATGGTTGAAACAGAGCAAGATGCCATTATGGTTCAGAATATTACAATGTGGACAATACTTGGTGTGCTGGCGTTATCTCTTGTGGTGGCTTGGGTCCTTTCAGGAATGATCGTGACACCGATACAAAAGCTACAAAGTGTGATGCGTCGTATTTCTGAGGGTGATCTAACAGTT
>ERZ794982.184-NODE-184-length-17885-cov-51.580034_pt1 | contig 17885 bp, 18 predicted proteins | sample MGYA00433071_ERZ794982 | MGnify/ENA primary metagenome ERZ794982 (study PRJEB30140, sample SAMN00862574) | bioreactor metagenome | study: EMG produced TPA metagenomics assembly of the Bioreactor inoculated with sediment Metagenome (bioreactor metagenome)...
TAGACACTATACTATTTTTTCAACTACATGACAACTAGTCTACCACCTAGGGATAAGTATTATGTAGATTTAATCTTTGCATACACAATTTAATAAAAACGGTGTTTCGTTTTATTTTGAAAATTTTAACGGAATACTGTTTTTTTGTATAAAAAAGACATATTTACTATAAAAATAGAATTTTTTATAAAAAAAATGTTGACTTCTTCTATATCCCTGTAGTATAATGACGATACAACGAAGGAAAACGAAAGAAAGCGAAAGAAGTGGTGAAGTGATGTTAGCTGTTCAAAGAAAAAAAGAGATAATTGAAAAAGTGCAAAAATATGGTGTGGTAAAAGTTGCTGATTTGAGTGAATTATTTAACACATCAGAGGTGACAATAAGAAAGGATCTTAGAGATTTAGAAGAGGAAAAGTATTTAAAAAGAACATATGGTGGTGCGGTTAATATCTATGATCCCTCATATGAATTGAGTATAGCTGAATTATCTAAAATGAACATTGAGGAAAAAATTGCAATAGCTAATAAAGCATATGATTATATAAATGATTCAGATAGTATTCTTTTAGGAAGTTCAACAACAGTTCAAGAACTGGCAAAAATTATTGCTAAAGGAAGAAAGAAAGATCTTTTGATATTAACAAATTCAATTTCTATTGCTGAAATATTAATTGTTAATAGTGATATAGAAGTTGTATTACTTGGAGGTAATATGCAAAAAAATTCAATGGCAGTATCAGGATATTGGGTTAATCGTATGTTAAGTGAAACGAAAGTAGATAAAGCATTTTTAGGTACTAATGGAATAAGCTTTGAGAATGGATATACAACACCTAAATATGATGTGTGTGAAGTGAAAAAGAAAATGATTGAGAGTGCAAATCAAACATATGTACTTTCTGATTATAGTAAAATTGGTCAAGTGTACCTAACTAAAATATGTGACTTAGTAGATATTGATACACTAATTATTGATGAAAGAATATCCGAAGTACAAGTTGAAAAATTTTCGAAGTGTGGGATTAATGTAACAGTTGCAAATATAATGAAATAATTCGAATGATGATTAAGAAAAAGAGAGGGAAAAAAATGGCGCTTATTGGTTTAAAGGAAATCTTAAGTAAAGCAAGAGAGGAAAAGTATGCAGTTGGATGTTTTAATGTTGTAAATATGGAGACAGTAAGAGCTTGTATTGAAAGTGCAGAGGAACTAAGCTCGCCTATTATCATAGCAATTGCAGAAGTGCATCTACCTTTCATTGACATGGATTTGTTAATCCCTTTTATGAAAGAATGTGCAGAAAAAGCATCTGTATCTGTATGTATACTAGTTGATCATGGTTATAATAAAAAGCTTATAAAAAAGATGATTGATTTAGGTATGAGTAGCATAATGTATGACATATCAGCATTGCCGTTTGAAGAACATGTCAAAAGAATGAAGAGTATGGTTGAATATTGTGAAAGTATGGGAGTAGATGTTGAAGGTGAGTTAGGTTATGTTGGGCGTGAAGAAGGAGGCTGGGATGCTATTGCTGAAATTGATATTAAAGTAAAATATAGTAAGGATAGTAGAGAAACAACACCAGCTGAAGCTAAAGAGTATATAAGGTGTACAGGGGTCAATGCTTTAGCTGTTTCTATAGGAAATGTACATGGTCAAAGAACAGAGTCTGCAAACTTAAATTTTGAACTTTTGGATGAAATTAATCGTGAATCTACAGTGCCATTAGTATTGCATGGTTCATCAGGTATTAGCAATGAGGACTTAAAAAAAGCTGTAGAACACGGGATTACGAAAGTGAATTACTATACTGGTCTATCAAATGCAGCTACAAATGCAATAAGAAAGAAATTAAGTAGTGATCTTGAATGGGGAGATTATCATCCGCTTATTGGGATTGCAATAGAGGCTATGAAGAAGATTATAAGAGAAAAAATTACTGTACTTGGTAGTGTTAATAAGTCATAGACTAAGAGTGAATTGAATGTATGTGTTATTTGGGGTAATTAAGAAACAGAAGTAACAAAAGTATTATTCTAATGCCGGCAAGTCTGTAATATTACAAAGTTATTATGTTTCTACAATTTGCAAAATAAAGGAGAAATGAGATGAAAAGGAAAGCGATATTTATTGTGGTACTATGTTTAGTTTTTACGTTTGTTGCAGGGTGTAGTGCACAAGAAAAAGAAGATCAGCAGGCTCAAGGGAATGGTGAAAATGAAAATAAGGCAAATGAATCTCAAGATGAAGAAGTGAAAAAAGATGAAGAAGTGAAAAAGGATGAAAAAATTGTTATAGGTGTGAGTATATTGACTAGAGAACATGTTTTCTGGAACACTGTGGCTGAGTCAATAGAAGATACTGGTGTTGAAAAAGGAGTAGAGGTTATTGTTGTGGATGCTCAGCAAGATAGTAATGTACAATACTCTCAAGTACAAGACTTCATTACACAAGGAGTAGATGGAATTATTATGTCGCCTGCTTCAACCGCGGGTTCTGCTGCAGCTATGAAACTTGCCAAAGAAGCTAATATACCAGTCGTTACATTGTTTATAAAATCAGATGGTGAGCCAGCTGCATATATTGGGACAGATGAAATTTTAGGTGGACATTTGGCAGGAGAAGTTGCGGTAGAAGTGCTTGAAAGTAGTGGTAACTGTGCAATAATTACATATGATGAGATTGAACAATGTGTAGATAGAGCTAAAGGCTTCAAAGAAGTTATTGATTCATACCCTGATATGACAGTATTGCAAGAAAGCAATTATTCAGGTGACACTGATAAAGCTGCTAGTGCAACACAAGATTTAATTACACAGTATCCAGAGTTAGACCTAATCTTTGCTGTGGGTGATCCAGCAGCAGTAGGAGCGGTAAACACAATAAAAGCAGCAGGATTAGATATTAAAGTCATTGGTTACGATGGAAATCCTGAAGCTATTGAAGGGATAAAATTAGATCCTAATATTTGGGTTGCAGATATTGCACAAGATCCTGTAGGTGCTGGCCGTGGAAGCTTAGAATCTATGTTAGACTTTTTGGATGGTGTAGATGTTATGTCTGAATTTCTTATAAAACCATATATTATTGATATGGAGTTTATTGAAAAAAATAATTTATAAAAATTGAATGAATAGCAAAGTTTAATAACTTTGCTATTCTATGAAGGTGAAATTATATGACAAAAGCAGTTATAGAAATGAAGAGAATTAGTAAAACATTTCCAGGCGTGAAGGCACTAGATGATATAAGTATTGATTTTTTTCCTGGAAATGTACATGTTTTAGTAGGTGAAAATGGAGCAGGTAAATCAACTCTAATAAAAATTCTTTCGGGTATTTATAAACTTGAAGAAGGTGAATTGCTTGTAAATGGCAATATTACTATATTTGATAATCCAAAACAAGCAATTGATGCTGGTATAGCAGTGATTCATCAAGAGTTAAGTGTAATCGATGATTTAACTGTTGCTGAAAATATTTTCTTAGGTCGAGAATATTTGTTTAAAAAATCAAATATGTTAATAAATAAAGAGAAAATGAACAAGAAAGCAGAGTCTGTTTTGACGTCTTTATCAATGAAAATATGTCCTAGTGAGTATGTAAAGAACCTTAGTACTGCAAAGAAACAGATGGTGGAAATCGCAAAAGCAGTTTCTCAAAATGCATCTGTAATTGTAATGGATGAACCGACGTCGTCAATCTCTGACAATGAAGTAGAATCTCTTTTTAAGATAATCAGAAAACTAAAAAATGATAATGTAGTAATAATATATATTTCTCATAGAATGAAAGAGCTTTTTACAATAGGTGATAAAGTAACTGTATTAAGAGATGGAAAACATATTAAAACTACTGAAATTAATTCGGTTAAAGAAGAAGAATTAATCACATTAATGGTAGGAAGAGAAATAAAAAAATTATTCAGTGTTAGAGAACATAACTTAGGTAATACAATTTTGGAGATAAAAAAACTAAGTAAAAAGAATAAGTATAGCAATATATCTTTAAAAGTAAGAGAAGGAGAAGTCCTTGGTATAGCAGGTCTGATAGGCGCTGGAAGAACAGAAGTACTCTATGGTGTTTTTGGTGTTGAATCTCCTGATTCAGGTGAAATTATACTTGATGGGAATATAATTGATATTCAATCTCCATCAAAGGCTATTAAACTTAAGATTGGATTGGTTCCTGAAGATAGGAGATCCCAAGGATTATTGTTAGACGACTATGTTAAAACAAATATTTCCTTACCGAGTATTAAGTTTAATACTAAAAGAGGCATAGTAGATAGAATTTGGGAAAATACACTTGCAAATAGTTTTGTAACAAAAATGGGAATTAAAACACCATCTATTAATAATAAAGTTAAAAACTTAAGTGGTGGAAATCAACAAAAGATTGTACTTGCAAAATGGATGGCTTCTAACACAAGAGTGTTATTACTTGATGAACCGACAAGAGGTGTCGATGTAAAGGCAAAAGCAGAGATATATGAACTTATTAATGAGTTTGTTAGTAATGGAGGTTGTGTCATAATGGTCTCCTCTGAATTGCCTGAGATATTAGGAACTTGTGATAGAGTTGTTGTTATGAGAGAAGGCGAGATAAGCGGTGTAATGGATATAAAAGAAGCATCAGAAGAAGGCTTAATGAAATTAGCAAGTATAAATTAGAAAATGAGGTATGATTGTGATGAACAAACTATTAGAATATACAAAAAGAAATATATTAGTACTTTTTTTGTTAGTACTATGCTTTTCTATTGCAATAGTTGAACCTAGATTTTTGACAAGTGGAAATATACTAAATGTTATGATTCAAATATCAATTAATGCATTGGTAGCAACTTCATTAACATTTGTTATTTTGACTGGCGGAATAGATTTATCTGTAGGTTCAATTGCTGCTGTAGCTGGTATTGTTGGTGCGACACTTGTAAAGAATATGACTACTAATAATGTATTTGTCTATCTTTTGATTATTATTGTTGTAAGCGTTGTGGTTGGTGGTATATGCGGAGGTGTGTCAGCATTTTGTATATCTAAACTAAACGTTTCACCATTTATAGCTACGTTGGCGATGTTGTCAATTGCTAGAGGGGTTGCTTATGTAGTTACAGGTAGTAAACCAGTTTTCCAATTACCTGAAGCGTTTAGCTGGCTTGGACAAGACAAAATATTTGGTGTAGTTCCAGTATTAACAGTACTGATGATATTAGTGTTATTAATCTCGTATATAGTTTTGGAGAAAACAGCATATGGAAGACATGTTTATGCAGTGGGGAGTAATGAAGAAGTCGCTAGACTAAGTGGTATTAAAGTAAAAAAAATAAAAGCATCAGTATATATAATAAGTGGTATTCTAGCAGCACTAGGTGGTGTATGTTTAGCGTCTAAATTAGGAACAGGCCAACCTAATGCTGCTACTGGGTATGAGTTGACAGCTATTGCCGCTGTAGTTATGGGGGGGACAAGTTTAAAAGGTGGTAGTGGTGGAATAAAAAAAACAGTGATTGGAATTATAACAATTGGAGTGCTTAATAATGGAATGAACTTGATGAAAGTATCATCGTACTGGCAAACCATTGTTATGGGAGCAATTATTTTGCTAGCAGTTATTCTTGATCAAATGAAAGTAAAAAAACAATATTAAGATATGGAGTAGGTGAGCAGATGGAATTATATTCAAAGAAAATGATAAATGGAACAGAGCATATTGAAGAAGAGATGATTTCGGGGTTTGTTAAGGCGTATAATACGTGTGTTGAGAAAGTTCCATCGATAAATGCTGTAGTTACTAAGAAAAAAAGTAAAAGAGTGAAAATTGTAGTTAGCGGAGGAATTGGATGTGAACCTTTATATTTAGGATATGTAGGAGAGAATATGGCTGATGGTGTATGTCTTGGGCATATTTTTGCATCACCATCAGCATATAGTATTTATGAAACTGTTAAATATATGGGGTGTGATGATGGAGTAGTTTTTATTTATGGGAATTATTCAGGTGATTTTTTAAACCATGATATGGCAAGCGAACTCCTTAGAGATGATGGGATTCAATCACATAGCATAATTGTAAAGGATGATATTGCTTCTGAAAATATACTTAACAAAGATAAAAGAAGTGGGATTGCTGGAATTATGTGGACGATTAAAATTGCAGCAGCAGCAGCAAATAAGGGCTATTCATTAGAAGAAGTTTGCAGGATTGCTCAAAAAGCGGCAGATAACTTGTATAGCTTACCTGTGGTTTTAGATGCAGGAACTTCACCTAAAACTGGAGAAAAGTTATTTGAGGTCAAGAAAGATAAAATTGAAATTGGGATGGGATTTAACGGCGAACCAGGAATTAGTTCTATTGATATAAGTTCAGCAAAGAATGTTATGGATATAGTATTTGATCACATTAATGATGAGATAGTTCTAGATAAAAATGACGAGGTTTGTATATTATTAAATAATGCTGGAAATATGACATTCTTGGAGATGTATATTCTATATAATAGACTATTTGATAGAATTCAATCAACAAAAGCGAAGATCCATGACACAGACATAGGAAGGTATATATGCCCTCAAGATATGTTAGGATTTTCAGTAACTATTCTTAAACTAGATGATGAGTTAAAGCAGTATTATAATATGTCTGCAATAACTCCAGGCTACAAGAAAATATAAGGAGGTGATTGCATGTTAAGCGTATGTCAAACCGTAGAAATGTTTAAATATATGTCACAAAGTATTATTGACAATGAACCATTATTAACAGAAATAGATAGCCAAATAGGAGATGGAGATCATGGGATTGGAATGTCAAATGGATTTTTAGAAGTTTATAAAATGCTAGAGTCAAGAGAATTTAATTCAGTAAACGAAGTTTTTTCTGAAGTTGGGATTACTATATTAAAAACTATGGGTGGGGCTTCAGGGGTTTTGTTTGGTACAATCTTTTATTGTGGGAATAGAGAGGCTTTAGAGTTACAAGAGTTAAATAGTGTTTTTTTTGTAGAGCATTTTACTAAATCGTTGGAAGCTGTAAAACGCAGAGGAAGATCAGATGTTGGTGATAAAACTATGATTGATGCACTTGACCCTGCTGTTAAAGAGATGAATGAACTAATTGATAAAGATTTACATAGTGTAATAGAAGGAGCGTCCTTAGGTGCAGAATATGGGATGAATAATACAAAAAAATTAAGAGCACAAAATGGTAGGGCTAGAAAATTTGGAGATAAATCAATTGGGATACAAGATGCAGGTGCTACATCTGTCTTTATATTGTTTCGAAGTATGAAAGAATGGATGGAGAAAAGTAATATAGAGATGTAACTTGTTCGATATTTATTAAGAAAGGAAGATATTACTTAAAAGTGATATTGTTGGTGACAATATGACGTCAAGAGAAAGAGTAAAAAAAACCATTAATCATGAGATACCAGATAGAATTCCTATTGATGTAGGGGGGACAAAGGTAACGGGAATTAATGCATTCGAGTACATTAGAATAGCTAATCATATTGGAATTGATGTATTACCGCCTAAGGTTTACGAACAGTTCCAAATGTTAGCAAGAGTGGATGCTCCTATTATGAATTGGTTTCATTCTGATGTGGTTCAAGTTGAAAACTTAAGTGAGTCTTGGGGATACAAGAATAAAGATTGGAAAATCTGGACACCTAGTATGAATCAAGATTTGTTAGTACCAGGTACATTCAATCCTGAAATGGATAAGGATGGTAATCACATTTTAAAAGATGAAGAAGGAAAAGAATTTGCTAAAATGCCTCCGAATGGACATTACTTTGATAGAATTGAAGAACTATCAATGTCTCTTGAAATAAAAAAAACAGACATTAATGAGTTTAAGAAAACAATGAAGTATTATTCTACTGAAGAGTTAAAAAGCATAAGAAACAATGCTAAATTCTTACATGAAAATACAGACTATTCTGTCCATGGAGGGTTTTTAAAAGGCAAAATGGGTTCATCCTCAGTTTATGCAGGGCATAGTTTTACTGATTGGATGTGCATACTATTGACTGAGCCAGATTATGCATATGAACTTTTAAATGTGTCCTCTGATGCAACAGTGAAGAATCTGGAACTATATTTAGAGGCAGTTGATGGCTACGTTGATACAATCCTACTATCAACAACAGATTTTGGAAGTCAGAAATCAGAGATGTTTAACCCAAAGATATTCCGTGATATATATATGCCAAACTACAAAAAAATGTGTGACTATGTTCATTCTAATAGTAATATCAAGACAATGTTGCATTCATGTGGTTCAATAAGGAATATTATTCCGTATTTTATTGAAGCTGGAGTTGATATTTTAAATCCGTTACAAGTAAATACCAATAATATGGATCCTAAAGAACTTAAAGATGAGTTTGGAGATAAGTTGGTTTTTTGGGGAGGCGGAGTAAATACTCAAGATGTCTTACCTTTTGGCACACCTAAAGATGTTGAAAATCAAGTTAGAGAAAGAATGGAAATATTAGGTGAAAATGGTGGATTTGTATTTTCAACTATACATAATATTCAAGATGGAATCCCTATGGAAAACTTAGAGTGCATGATTAATACTGTATTAGAATATGGAAAATACTGAGGTTGATAAGATGAAGTGTAATGCGGGGTGCTTATATGATTACGACGGTAACACTAAATCCAGCAATTGATAAGATTGATGAGATTAGAAAGATTAAGCTTGGGCAAGTAAATAAAATATATAATCAAGAAAAGTATTTTGGAGGAAAGGGGATTAATGTTACAAGGATACTTGATGGACTTGGTATCAAATGTACAGCAATTTGTTTTTTGGGCAAGAATAACTTAGAGGAAATTGTAAGTTTAATGGAAAAAGAACATATATCTATTGACTATACTCTTGTAGAGGGTAATACAAGAACGAATACTTAGCTAATAGAAAGTGATATTAAATATAGGACAACTGATTTAAATGAAAAAGGTTTTTATGTAGACGACAAGGATATATTAAGAATTAATGAAAAGATTACAAAATATGCATTAATGAGCGATTTTTTGGTACTTAGTGGCAGTATACCAAGAGGTATGAATGTCGAGTGTTATAAAGATTTAATCAATAAGCTACAGCGCCATTGTAAAGTAGTTGTAGATGCTGAAGGGGAGCTATTAAGATTAAGTATGGATAGTGCTCCCTATATGATTAAACCAAATATTTATGAACTTGAGTCAATATGTGGAAAGAAATTACAATCGGAATATGAAGTAATTATCATATGTAAGAATATAATTACTTGCAAAAACATAAGGTATATAATTGTTACATTAGGCGAGAAGGGCTGCCTACTAATAGGGAAGGAAATTGTTCTAAAAGCAAAAGCAATCCCAACTAATGTACAAAGTACTGTAGGTGCAGGCGATTCACTATTAGCAGGTTTTATATTTGGGCTAATAGAGACTAGAGGATCGAGAGAAGTTGATGCTTTAATTTCATCATTGAAATATGGTGTTGCTTCAAGTTCAATTGGAATAAGTAATAAGATAAAAACTAAAATTAAATATAGTGAATTAACATATTATTCACAAAAGGTTGTAGTTGAAAATATTACAGAAAGCTATATAGGTGGTGAAATTCAATAATGATGATACATTGGAAAAGAATAAAGATTAGTAAAAATGAAATGAAAGAAATGACATCAAGAAGTGATTTAAAAGGATTTATACAAGTAATAACCCAATTGATACTTACTTTATTTTTAGGAGTACTTTCATATAACGCGTTTTTAACACAAGAACTATATATAAGCATTCCGATCTTCTTAATCTATGCTACCGTTTTTTCTTTCACAGGTTACACTGCAGCAATACACGAGTTATCCCACAATACAGTTTTTAAAACTAAATGGTTAAACGAATTCTTTATAAAAATATTTGCGTTTATTAGTTGGAGCGATTATCAATTTTATAAGATAAGTCATGCACAGCATCATGCCTTCACAACTCATTCTGGTAGAGATGAAGAGATTGTTTTGCCAATAAAGATAACACCTCTATATATAGTACAAAAATTTACAGTGGATTTTACTAGGTTATATTCTAAAGATGAAGGTAAATCAATCATTGCAATGATACGAAGAGCATTTGGTTTCATTAAGCATGGTAGAGAAAAAAACCTAATTGCTAATAGAATTACTATAAAAAGAAAGATAGTGAACTGGAATCGTACGGTAATTATAGGACATGTGTTATTTGCAACTATTTTTTTAACTAGTGGGTATCCAATTATGCTACTATTGTTTACATTTGTTACAATGTTTGGTCAAGGGCTTAGAACAATACTAAGTATGACTCAGCATATCTGTTTAGAATCTAATGTAGATGATTTCAGACGAAATAGTAGATCAATGTCTTTAAATCCTATATTAGGTTTCTTGTATTGGCAAATGCAATATCATATAGAACATCACATGTATGCTGGTATACCATTCTACAATTTAAAGAAATTTAGTAAGCTTGTAGAAGAACAAATGCCAGTGAGAAAGGGTTTGATTTCTACATGGCATAGTATACTCAAAACAAGGAAAATTCAACAAGAGAATCCTGATTATTACGAGATAATCAAAATGAACAAAATAGTTTGATTTTATATTGTTAGATAAGTACCCTACTTTCAATATAAATTATAGGCTGAATTGGTACGTTATCAAAATGGAGTTAGTAGTAAATGTTTAAGGTAATATAAGCATAAAGGAGGTCAATGTGGATAACAATATTAATGAAATTGGAATTAGTATGAAGGAAGGAAATTTAGCTAATGTTCTATCACTAACTAATGAGGCTTTAAATAATGGGGTAAAGGCAGAAACAGTACTAGATGTATTGCTAGAAGCAATGGGAGAGATAGGAGTGAGGTTTAAGAACAATGAAGTTTTTGTACCTGAGGTGCTAATAGCAGCACGTGCAATGAATGGGGGAATAGAAGTTCTTAAACCGCTGTTAATAGAGCAAGGTGTTGAATCGATTGGAAAAGTTATTATTGGTACTGTAAAAGGTGATCTTCATGATATTGGCAAAAACTTAGTAAAAATGATGATGATTGGTGCTGGATTTGAGGTTATTGATCTAGGTGTCGATGTTACAGCTGAAAAATACATTGATGCGTTAATCGAGAGTGAGGCTGATATTTTATGCATGTCAGCATTGCTTACAACAACCATGACATACATGAAATCAGTAATAGAAGTTTTAGAAGAAAAAGGAATAAGAGATGATGTAAAAGTTATGATTGGTGGTGCACCAATTACTGAAAAATATGCAGAGGAAATTGGTGCTGATAAATATACGCCAGATGCTGCTTCAGCAGCGGAAGTAGCAAAATTATTGATATCTAATTAGGAGGAAAAAATGACAGGTAAAGAACGAATTATATCAGTTTTAAATAATGAAGTTACTGATCGAGCGCCTTGGATACCTTTTGCAGGTGTTCATGCAGGATCGTTAATAAAAAAGAATGCAAAAGATATGTTGACTAATGGTGATGATTTGTATGATGGACTGATGGAAGTGCATCGACTATATCAGCCTGATGCATTACCAGTAATTTTTGATTTACAGGTTGAAGCAGAAATTCTTGGCTGTGACCTAGTTTGGGCTGAGGAAGCACCTGCTTCAGTGAGTAGTCATCCTTTGGAAAATACTAAAGATATGTTGTGTGATTGCTTGCAACCTACACCTGAAAAAGGTCGACTACCAATGATACTTGATGTGATGAAAAGAATAAAAGGTTCGATAGGTGAAACAACGGCCTTATATGGTTTGATATGTGGACCTTTTACATTAGCATCTCATCTAAGAGGAAATAATCTTTTTATGGATATGGTCTTAGATGAAGAGTATGTGAAAGAGTTAGTTGAATACACTACTGTTACTGCAATGAAGATGATTGATATGTATGTAGATGCAGGTATGGATGTAATTGCTGTTGTTGACCCTCTAGTATCACAAATTTCTCCTGATCACTTTAGTGTAATGTGTCATGAAGGTTTTAATAAAATTTTTGATTATATAAGAGTAAAAGGTGCATTGTCCTCATTCTTTGTATGTGGTAATGCAACTAAACAGATTGAAGTTATGTGTAAAACTAAACCAGATTCAATTTCAGTAGATGAAAATGTAGTTCTCAAGGACGCAAAAAAAATTACTGATGAATATAATATAGTAATTGGAGGCAATATACCTTTGACGACACTAATGTTGCATGGTACCCAACAAGAAAATATGAAATATGTTGTTGATATGATAGATGATTGTGGACTAGAAAACTTAATTGTTGCTCCAGGATGTGACATGCCTTATAATGTTCCGAGGGAAAATGCAGTTGCTGTGGCGCAAGCGGTTAGAGAAATTGATTCAGTGCGAAATATGCTTATAAATTATGAAGCGCCAAAAGAAGAAATTGATATTTCACTACCTGATTATACTAATTTGAGAAAACCATTGATTGAAGTTTTCACTTTAGATTCTGCTACTTGTGCGGCTTGTACGTATATGATGGGAGCGATGAATGTAGCTGGTGAGGAATTTGGTTCGAAAATTGAACTGGTAGAATATAAATATACAGAAAAAGAAAATATTGCAAGATGCGTAAAAATGGGAGTAAAGAATTTACCTTGCGTATATATTAATGGTAACTTAGAATGGTCTTCTATTATCCCTTCAAGAGAAGAATTATTCAGTGTAATAAATAAAATGTTAGAAAAGAATAATAAATAAAAACAAGTTGTGAAAATCTAAGCGTAACTGTCTACACGTTTAAATAAGAGGTGAAGTATGAAAGCATATCAATTAAGTATTGCTTACCAAAAGGATAGATTGTTAACTACTATGAATTGTTACAAAAATTCTAGTAGTTATGAGATTTTAAAAGAGTTACTTGAGAATTTAATTGTTAAGCATATTGATGAGATTGATATTGTTGGATACACAGCTGAGTTGACAGAAAATTCTTTAAGAGAAGTAGTAAAACTTCAAGGTTTTGAATTTGAAAATGCTTGGAATCCAATTGCATGTATAGTTACATTAGGTAATAGAATTGATAAGAGAATCGAATATTACTTTGAACATGATATGTACATAGAGGGGCTATTATTGTCAGAGTTATGTAATCAAATTCTATTCAATGGAACAAAAGAACTTCATATTATAATTGATAAAGAGTTGGAAATTAATCATTTATATATTAAGAGAAAAATTGAACCAGGAGCTAGAAAGATCCCATTAAAAATTCAAAGTATACTGTTAAGCGTGATTCAAGAAAAATATAGTAAAGGAAGTATAATAAGCCTTACAGAAGGTTATATGTTTAGTCCTTCAAAGACAATTAGTTATTACTATGAAATAACTAATTGCACTACAAGGCTACAAGCAGAGCATGATTGCTCTGCTTGTGAAATGAAAGAGTGCTCTTATGGGTGTAAAACAATAGAAATAAAACAAAATAGTGAAGTTCACTATATTGGTCCAAAAAGAAAAAATATTTTTTTGGACTTAGTTGATAATAATATAATTTTCCCTGCTACTTGTGGTGGTAATGGAACATGTGGTAAATGTAAAGTAAAAGTTATAGATTCTAATAAACAGATTAAGCTAAATGATCTGGAATTACAGTTATTGTCCAAGAATGAAATAGATGATGGTTATGTATTGGCCTGTTATCATAAGTTTGATGAAATTGCTAAAAATAGTGTGATAGAAGTTCCTATTGTTACAAAGGATAAAAAAGAAATTGTGTCAGAATTTAGCAATATTGATATTGAAAATAGTAAGTATAACAAAGGCGGTAATAAATATTGTGTTGCTATTGATATTGGGACGACGACTGTTGTTGCTGCATTAATAAATTGCCAATCAGCAGAAGTGGTTTGTATTAAGAAATGTTTGAATCCTCAACGTAGTTATGGGGCTGATGTGATTTCACGTATTTTGTTTGCAAAAAATGATGAAAGTAAGCGAATGGGGGGGCTTATAAAGCAATGTATTGCCAATTTAATTAATGGATTATATACAGAGCTATTAGAAGTAGAAAAAAAATTGAAATTTATTGAAGTAGAAAGTCTGATTATAGCAGGTAATACTACGATGACTTATCTACTTCTAGACTATGATGCCAGTGACTTAGCTATCGCTCCCTTTAAAACCAAAGAAAGTAAAATTATCACAACGAATATTTTATCTCTTTTTGGAGATGATCTTGTAACAATAATAGGAAATAATTGTATGGTCACAATACTACCATGGATTTCAGCTTATGTAGGCGGCGATATAATTTCAGGTATATATGGGATTAAGCTACATGAAATGACTGATAATATTCTTTTTGTTGATATTGGAACAAATGGCGAAGTTGCTTTGAAGTTAGATAATAAAATTTTATGTGCTGCAACCGCAGCAGGACCAGCGTTTGAAGGTGGGAGTATTGATTGTGGATCTAAGATAGTTGATATTGTTTCGTTTTTGCTTAGTGAGGGAATGATTCACCCTTCAGGTTATATGGAGAAACCTTACAAGGTGTCGGAAGATGTAAGTGTATCACCTAAGGATATAAGAGATATTCAGTTAGCAAAAGCTGCAATTATGGCAGGAATAAAAACATTGTTGATAGAAGCAGATTTGTCTATAAACGAAATTGAGAAACTAATTATTGCTGGAGGGTTTGGATATAATCTTTCTATAGAGAATAGTATACAGATTGGTTTGATCCCTGCAGAATTAGCTGGAAAGATAGAAATTCTTGGGAATACGTCATTAGCTGGTGCTATTCGATATTCGATAGAAAAAAAAGCTTTTGAAGAAATTAACAATATACTAAAGATGACTGAATATGTTGAACTCTCTAGTCACATAGAGTTCAATCAAAAATATATTGAAGAAATGCCTTTTAATGTGAAGGAGAAAGAGATGAAAACGAAAATTTTTCTAATAACAGGATATTTAGGTGCTGGAAAAACCACATTTCTTAAGAATCAATTACTAAAATCAGATGGAAAAGTTGGTGTGCTTATGAATGAATTTGGTAAAATTAGTATAGATACAGCACTAGTCAAAAAAAAGGAACTTTCATTTGTGGAACTTGTTAATGGATCTATTTTTTGTAGCTGTTTGAAAGATGATTTTATAAATGGACTTGTTAAACTTGTTAATCAGAACTTGAATTTTATTTACATTGAAAGTTCAGGTTTAGCAGATCAATCTAATATGGCAAAATTAGTAGAAATAGTTGAAAAAGAAAGTTATGGCAATTTTGAATTTTGTGGAACAATTTGTATTCTTGATGGGTTATACTTTTATGAAGAACTAAATAAAATGTCAGTTGTTGAAAAGCAGATTAGGCATAGTCATATCATAGTTATTAATAAATGTGATTTAATTTCGCAAGATAAAATAGTTCAAATAAAAAAGGATGTAACAAACTTAAATGAGAAAGCACAAATTTTCGAAGCAGTCAATGGTTTGATGGATTGTAATGATGAGATACTTGATAAAAACTGTTTTTACAATATTGAAAGTAAAGAAAGTAGTAATAAGATAGATAACAAGCCAAAAACAATAACTATAAGTTTTAAGGACAAGGTCTGTATGGATAGGGTTCAACAATTCTTAGAAAATATAAGTATACATTTTTACAGAATTAAAGGGATAATTATTATTGATGGTAAATGGCATAATGTAAATACTGTTCATAGACAAATAGAAATTATTCAGACAAATATAGAAGAGGAAAGTCAGTATGTAGATAGATATAGTAAAGGGTATCTTGTTTTTTTGACTGCTCACGGGTTAGATAGTTATCAAGTTCTACGTACTACTTTAGATGACCTCTTTTATGGATTATATGGAATAAGCATGTCATAATATCATTGTTGGTAATTCTATCACACCAGGACGTGTAAAAGGTAAGGTGAAAATTCTCAATTCACCATATGAAAAACCACTGAAATCAGGTGAAATTTTAGTGGTAAGGACAATAGAACCTTCGTGGACACCCATATTTACAAATACAATAGGTGTGGTTATGAAAATAGGAGGTCCGCTACAACGCGGTGGTATTATTGCAAGGGAGTATGGAATTCCATGTGTTAGCAGCCTTGTTGGTATTATGGACATTCTTAAGGATGGAGATATTATCGAAGTTGATGGTACTAATGGGTGCATTTGATAGGTGATGAATTAAGTTAGTGTCTTGCCTTCAAACTGTGCCGCATCTTCATCAATTACAAAAGTTTGAATTTAAGCAGGAAGAGTATAATATTTCTGGTTATCAAGTTTTTGACACTAAAGATGTTCTAGTCAAGTAAAATTGTAATACCTGTTGGAGTCTGTAAATAGTTTTGTGTAAATATGAAATCCTTTTAGATTAATGATAAAATAAGATTAATCTAGGAGGATTTTTCTATGGCAAGAAAAAAGCGATCACCAGAACGAGAAGCTTTGATTAAACAACTTATTGCAGAGTACCAACCAAAAACAGCCCAAGACGCTCACGATACGGTAAAAGACCTGTTAGGAGATATGATTCAAGGTCTACTAGAAGGTGAACTTGATGAAGAGCTAGGTTATAGTATCAAACACAGGAATCATCATTGTATTTATGTTGGGCGCTGTATCAGGAGCTGTTCGTATGCTAACTAAAGATAAGTCCAACATATCGGTGGTTGTTCAGATGTGCTTTATTATTAGATATCAATTTGGACAAAAGAAATACAAGTATGTCTATGGGATGGAGAGGAGAAAACATGACTGATGGTATTCATCAATTTAAAATAGCAGGGAAAATAAATTCTAGGGTATCGGCTAAAATGATCTATATGCTATTAAGCAAGTTAGCAAATAGAGAAGGTGGTGTTCACAGATATCACAGAAAAAGCTAAATAAGATTCTTGGGGGATATAAAACAACTGTACGCAAAAATCTTTGGCGATTAGAAAAGAGTGGTTATATCTATATTCGTAGAAGATATACAGAGGATGGTGGAAGACTGGCAAATGTGATATACCTTAGCTACATGCGATTGGATTATACTGGAAAGATTGCATTAATACCTTATTGGGGAATAGGATATATTTTCTATAGCTTTGTAAGTTGATGAGATTATAAATATAAGTAAAGTGAAAATAGAGTTGACCTAGGTCCCTATGTGTTAGCATAGTTGTCAGGTGGTCACTTTTACTATAATATAAGAATTAACAAAAGGAGATTACCAATGCCAAGATATAGTAAAGAGTTCAAAGACAACATCATTAAGCAAATGTTACCCCCCATTAGTAAATCCGTTTCCGATATTCATAAAGAAACCAGTGTATCAGAACAATCATTGTACAAATGGAAAAAGCAACTTAAAGCTGACGGAAAAGCCACTCCATCCGGAAAATCTACTTCCGAAGACTGGTCTTCAGAAGATAAATTCATGATTGTTCTTGAAACAGCTCGTATGAATGAGGCAGAATTAGCAGCCTATTGTCGCCAAAAAGGCTTATACATTGAGCAAATCAAAGATTGGAAAGATGCCTGTTTGAGTGCCAACGGCGGTGTTGCTCAAGAAGCTAAACAACTTAAACAAGAAGTTAGCAACTCGAAAAAAGAAATCAACAAACTCAACAAAGACCTTCGCCGTAAAGAAGCAGCTTTAGCTGAAACAGCTGCTCTATTGGTACTTAGAAAAAAGGCCGATGCGATCTGGGGGGACAACGAGGACGAATGATTCCGGCTTCAGATCGCAAATTAGCTATTAAACTGATTGATGAAGCAATAGCAAGTGGTGCAAAACAGTATAAAGCATGTGCTGAATTAAATATCCACGAGCGAACTTACACACGATGGAAAAATCCGACTA
>ERZ794982.185-NODE-185-length-17710-cov-4.224186_pt1 | contig 17710 bp, 14 predicted proteins | sample MGYA00433071_ERZ794982 | MGnify/ENA primary metagenome ERZ794982 (study PRJEB30140, sample SAMN00862574) | bioreactor metagenome | study: EMG produced TPA metagenomics assembly of the Bioreactor inoculated with sediment Metagenome (bioreactor metagenome)...
ATTGTGTGATAGCTCGGTTGGCACCCGCATCGACTTTGCGCTTTAAGTTGAGCAAATCGGCTTGCGCACTTTTCGCCTCAGGATGAACCTCAGGGAATGCCGCGACCGAGATATCAAAGTCATGGCGAGATTTTAATAGTTTTACTAGGTCAGAGGCATACATGTCTGGCGCACCACCGCCTGGTGGAATATCACCGCGCAGTGCCACAATGCTTTCGATACCATTTGACCAATAATCGTCTGCAATTTGGATTAGCTCTTCGCGTGATGCGTCAATGCAAGTTAGGTGAGGGGCGGCGATCAATCCGGTAGAGGATTTGATCTCTTTGATAATTGAGTGGGTCCGGTCGCGTTCACCTGAGTTTGCTCCATAAGTAACAGAGACAAATTTGGGTTTAAGCGTTTTCAAGCGGTGTACTGAGTTCCATAGCGTTTCTTCCATCTTTTCACTGCTTGGTGGAAAAAACTCAAATGACACATTGATATTGTCTGATAATTCCGCAATATTCTGGTTTAGTGCGTCGATATGACTGGCATGCGTGTATCCCATCTTGATCTCCCTGTGGCAACCTTTGCCACCCTCAATTATGTAATCCTTTTTGACGTTTAGACGTCTATATGTCTACAGATTGTCTTGAATAGAGTTTAAAGTCAACAAAGTGGTTATGAATTTTATTCAAGTTGATAATTAATCTATTTCAAGTTGCTACCTGCAACTCCAACTAGTTTGGCTATATTCTCCTTTAAAGGAGCCGTAAAAAGAAAAAAGGTGTCATGGTTACCCATCACACCTCAAGTTTCACTATTACAGTTGGCTCGAAAGCAAATTCAAATCAGATTGAATTGCCCCCGCCGTGACTTCACGCCCTGCGCCTGGCCCTCTTATAACAAGAGGATTGTCTTTATACCACTTACTCTCAATAGCAAAGATATTGTCGCAAGGCAGTAAGTTTGCCAGCGCATGTTCACGGGATAGCGCTTCAACGCCAACAGTGGCTTTGCCATTTTTCTCTAGCCGTGCAACATAACGTAACACTTTGTCTTCCCGCTGCGCCTTCTTCAAGCGCTCAGCTAATAGCTCGCTGAGGATATGGCTGTTATCGAGAAAATCATCAAGTGACAAATCTACTAACTCTTCAGGTACCAAGCTTTCAACTTTGACCGTTTCAGGTTCAATCGTCAGCCCTGATTCGCGTGCGAGTATCACCAACTTGCGCATCACATCTGAACCATCAAGATCATGGCGAGGGTCAGGTTCTGTTAAGCCTTGCTGCCAAGCCAAATCAAGCAACTCTGCAAATGGGATGCTGCCATCGTACTGCTGGAATAGCCAAGAAAGGGTGCCAGAGAAAATACCGGATAGCGCGACAATCTCATCGCCACTTTCTCGTAAATCACGTACAGTGTGGTTGATCGGCAGACCAGCACCGACAGTGGCATTGTAAAGCCAGTGGCGATTGATCTTGGCAAAGGCATCTTGAACTTGGTGGTAGTACTCACTTGAAGCTGAACCTGCTACCTTGTTGGCAGAGATCAAATGCATGCCTTGCTCGGCAATATCAATATAGCGCTCAGCAAGATCTTGGCTAGCGGTGACATCCAGTACTACGGCATCGTCATAGCCTTGTATCGCACCGAGTTGTTCGATCCACTCTCCAGGTTGATACTCAATTGCTTCTGCATCAAATTGAGCGTTCGCTTTGGCGGGATCAATACCTTGAGGGTTGAGCCAATACGTTTGGCTGTCGATGATGGCAACCAACTCAAAGTTCATTCCACGGCGCTTTTCCAGTTCCAGTTTTTGCTCAGCGAAGAGTGAAAGCCAACTGCTGCCAATATTGCCTTTGCCGCAGAGAGCAATCGCAATACGTTTTTGAGCTTGAAAGAGCTGTTTATGAACCCCTTGCACCAAAGCGTCGGTATCGGTTTTGCGCAGTACCGCCACTAAGCTTAACCCTGAGCTAGACTCGCAAATAAACTCTACAGGAGCGGTTTTTAGTTGTTGGTAGAAACCGTAACAGTGGTTAGGGTTCTTGGTGACCCCCGCACCAACCGCCGCGACCATTGAGTAGCCTTCTTTTAATTTAAGCTCGGCTTCAGTCGCAGTATCTTGCAGGTAGCGCATTGCTCCGCCTGCAATTTCAGCGGTATAAGTTAAACGTAAGCAGTGTTGGTCGTCTTGAGCTTCAAATGCCAGAGGTTCGAGTTGCGCGCGAGTTAAACTGGCGAGTGTTTCTTTACTTTGACGTAGGAAATCATGACCAGACGAGTAGTGTAGTTCAATAATCAGCACTTCATTTAATGAGGAGATTATTTTTGCTCCACGGCCAGAGGCAAGTACGCGCTCGATGCGAGTAGAGCCAGCTTCAGGCTCATAGCTGCAACGTAAATGACAATCCATGGTACTTTGCGCAACAGGCTGTAATGTGCGGCTATGCAGTACAGGAGCGGCTAAACGAGCTAACTCACTGGCTTCATCTAAGCGTAGCAATGGCAACAGGCAAGCATCAGCGACAAGGCGAGGATCGGCGCTGTAAACGCCAGCCACATCACTCCAAATCGTCACACGAGTAACTTCCGCCAGCGCGCCGATAACCGTTGCTGAGTAGTCTGAACCATTGCGACCTAGTAATACGGTTTTTCCTTGGCTATCTTGCGCCATAAAACCGGTAATCACTACGCGATGATGGGCATGTTGTGCCAATATCTCTTTAAGTAATGGGTAAGAGGCTCCGCGGTCAACTTCGGGTTGTGTGGCAGCTTCTGCGCGTAAAAATATTCGCGAGTCTTGGGCGCGAGCCGCAAGCTTATTCTGATTGAGTAGCGCGGCTAGCAAGCGTGAAGACCAACTCTCGCCATGGCCCAGCACACAAGCTTGATCAGCTTCGCTAAGCGGGGCTTCTAGCTCGCCCAATAATTTAAATTCATTGGTCAATTGGGTCAGTAAATCGTCTTTACCTTCCCCTTCGATCAACTGCTCAATTAGGTTGAATTGGAATTTCTTTAGCTCTTGTAGCGCTTCATGGGCTAGCCGACCATCTTTATGCAGTCCCTCGATGAACTCGATGAGATGATTGGTGGTTTTGCCTGCGGCGGAAACAACGATCAGATCATCTTGTTTCGAATACTCTTTGAGAATATTAACTACACGGCGATAACACTCTGGGTCAGCCAAGCTGCTACCACCAAATTTATGTAGCTGTCTCTCAACGCTCATTTAGTTTTCCTCCAATGCCAACTTAAATGCTTGCTCAAGGTCGGCAATTAAGTCTTGTACGTCTTCTAAGCCTACCGATAGGCGTAGTAATTGTTGTGATACTCCCGCCGCGGCAAGAGCGGTTTCACCCATTGCTCGGTGTGTCATCGATGCAGGGTGACAAATCAAACTTTCAACGCCGCCTAAAGATTCTGCCAGAGAAAATAACTTAAGTGCGCCAACAAATGTTTTTAGTTGTTCAAAATTGCCAGCAAACTCAAAACTCAGCATAGAACCAAAGCCAGATTGCTGCTTTATAGCAATTTGGTGCCCGGGATGTTCTGGCAAACTTGGGTGGTAAATCGTCCCAACGGTGGCATGAGATTTTAGGTATTGGAGAATTTGCGCAGAGCTCTCTTCATGAACTTTCATCCGAGCGCCAAGCGTGCGTAACCCACGCAGTGTCATATAGCTATCGAATGGTGTGCCAGTGGCGCCAATACAGTTGCCCCACCAAGCTAGCTCCTCAGCGTGTTGTTCAGTTTTGGTGATCACCACACCACCAATCACATCGGAATGGCCATTAATAAACTTAGTGGTCGAGTGAATGACAAAGTCAGCGCCAAGATCTAAAGGCTTTTGGAACACAGGTGTCAAAAAGGTATTATCGACCGCCACTAAAGCATCCACTTGATGAGCTTGTTGGCAAACGAGCTTAATGTCCACCACACGAACGAGAGGGTTTGACGGGGTTTCGATGAGCACAAGTTTCGGTTTTTTTGCCAAGGCTTCAGTAAGGGCTTGTTGATCAGATTGGTCAACAAACAGTACTTTAAAATCGCCTTTTTGCGCTCGGGTATTAAATAGGCGGTAAGTACCACCATAACAATCATGCGGCGCGACAATTAAATCATCAGGGCCTAAAAAAGTGGTTACCCACAGGTTGAGTGCTGAAGTACCACAATTGGTAATAATTGCCCCTTTACCGCCTTCTAGCTCATACAGTGTTTGTTCTAACAAGCCACGATTGGGGTTGCCTGAGCGGGTATAATCGTATTTTGGCACATCGCCAAAAGCAGGAAAGCCATAGTTGGTCGAGAGATAAATAGGTGGAACCACAGCATGGTGTTGGGTATCAGACTCTATACCAGTGCGAACTGCGATAGTAGCAGGCTTGCGGGTGCTCATAAGTGTTTCCTTCCAAACAATAGTGACTTGTCAGTTTGAATGCGTTATATCTGCGCGATACTTGCTGATACAATGCATTCACAATCCATTCACTCTACTTTACTGCTGTTAACTTGAGACGTCAACACATCTAGACGTCTATATGTCTTTGCTTGTAGCCTTAAAAGCCGCTAAAATTATACTTTGCATAAATTACTGACTAACAATAACGAAGGTGCGCAATGGCAGACTGGAATGGCGAATACATTAGCCCATATGCTGAACATGGAAAGAAGAGCGAACAAGTAAAGAAGATTACTGTTTCAATTCCATTAAAAGTATTAAAGGTATTAACTGATGAGCGCACACGTCGTCAGATTAATAACCTACGCCATGCAACGAACAGTGAGCTACTGTGCGAAGCATTTTTGCATGCTTATACTGGGCAACCATTGCCGACTGATGAAGATCTACGTAAAGACCGACCAGACGACATCCCAACAGAAGCTAAGCAATTGATGACTGAAATGGGTATTGAATTTGAAGCGTTTGATGACTAATTGTTAGAGGCTGGAATCAGCACCGCTCCAGCTAAAAAAACCGCAGATGAATTAGTCTGCGGTTTTTTGATCTCCTTGGTTGGCTATTCAAGGAGTAGGTTAAGCTTTTTAGCTCTTTGGTTTAGAGCATGTCAGCTTAAAGCATATAGTCTTCTGGCATCGTGATACGAGCGACACCTGAATCGACAGCCGCTTGAGCCACGGCTTTAGCTACTCTTGGTAACAGGCGAGGATCCATTGGTTTTGGAATAATATATTCTGGACCAAATTCCAGTTTATCTTCACCCGCAGCAATAAGCACCTCTGCTGGAACTGGCTCTTTCGCTAATTGACGAATTGCCTCGACAGCGGCTAGCTTCATTTCATCATTAATTTCACTGGCACGTACATCCAAAGCGCCACGGAAAATAAATGGGAAACAAAGTACGTTATTGACTTGGTTCGGGTAGTCACTGCGACCTGTACCCATGATCAGATCATTACGCACTTGATGGGCAAGCTCTGGTTTGATTTCAGGATCAGGGTTAGAACAAGCAAACACAATTGGTTTGTCAGCCATTAGTTTTAAGGCATTTTGTGGCATTAAATTAGGACCAGAAACACCTAAGAAAATATCCGCACCTTCAATCACATCTTCTAGAGTACGTTTGTCAGTATTGTTGGCGAACAGTTTTTTATATTCATTCAGATCATCGCGGCGAGTGTGAATCACACCTTTGCGATCAAGCATGTAGATTTTTTCACGCATTGCACCGCACTTGATTAGTAGTTCCATACAGGCAACAGCTGCTGCACCCGCACCAAGGCAGACGATGGTCGCTTCTTCAAGTTTCTTACCTTGTAGTTCAATGGCATTGAGCATGCCCGCAGCGGTAACAATGGCAGTACCGTGCTGATCGTCATGGAATACAGGTACATCACAACGTTCAATTAGCTGCTTTTCAATCTCAAAACAATCCGGTGCTTTAATATCTTCAAGGTTAATGCCACCAAAGGTATCCGCGATGTTTGCCACGGTATCAACAAACTCTTCAATGGTGCGGTGCTTGACTTCAATATCAATCGAATCTAGACCAGCAAAGCGCTTGAACAGTAAAGATTTACCTTCCATTACCGGCTTTGAAGCCAGCGGTCCTAAATTACCTAAACCAAGAATAGCGGTACCGTTGGAGATAACAGCGACCATATTGCCTTTAGAGGTGTATTTGTACACGTTGTCAGGATTTTGTGCGATTTCTCGTACCGGTTCCGCAACGCCAGGGCTGTATGCTAGCGCGAGATCTTTAGCGGTTTCAGCGGGTTTAGTGAGTTCGACAGAAATTTTACCAGCGACTGGGTATGCATGGTAATCCAGTGCTTGCTGACGGAATTGTTGTTCGGCGGTGAGTTCTTGTGTTTGGTCATCTGACATAGTGGATGTTTCTCGTTATCGTGGATTGTTAAGCAGAAGTTATTCTATACCCAAGTAACCTCGAGATGCTAGCTTAGAGAGAATTGTGTTGCTTGAAGTTGCTTAGGTATAGAGATTAATTGCAGCTAAGACCAGTGGTATCGTATTGAGAGAGGGCATGAGAGTCATTGAGTGCCGGACAGTGGCAATAAAAAAGGACGCCGAAGCGTCCTTTTTTTAATTCATTATCAAAGCAGAAATTACTTCTTGCTTGATAGAGCACCGAAACGCTTGTTGAAGCGATCAACACGGCCGCCTGTATCAACGATACGTTGCTTACCAGTGTAGAATGGGTGACACTTGTCACATACGTCTAGGTGGATAGAATCCTTCGCTAGAGTAGAGTTGAACTCGAAAGAGTTACCGCAAGAACAAGTAGCGCTTACAGCTTTGTATTCTGGATGGATGCCAGTTTTCATGGGAGAACCTCAATTAGGCCGCGTCGCTATCCGATTCTAAGCCGGACACCACACGTAGTTAATAAAAAATATTGCCCTACCGCTTGGTGAATAAATCTTCAAGCCATAGCGCTAAGGCGCAGTATAGTAATGAATCTATACCATAGGATCAACTGATTTGCTCAAATAGTTGCTACTTTTTTCGCCATACCCTTATGGTGAGCATGTGACGAGAGCGCAATCACTCATTTTTAAGCTTAAGCATAGTTAACCGGCAGAAAATAGAATCGCTCCCTGTTTTGCTTTAGACTTGTCTACGTTTATTACTCAATAGTATTTAGCCCAATTTTATGCGTCCTACCATTGCTCGAGTCGTTTTACCGGTTCCACTGGATAAGCAATTTGATTATCTAATTCCTAACCACTTATTTCCGGTTATTGGTGGGCGCGTGTCTGTCCCTTTTGGTCCCAAGACACTGATAGGCATTGTAACTGAGTTAACTCATCACTCTGAATTCAAACAAAGCCAGTTGAAATCGTTAAAGCAGGTGCTAGATACACAACCGGTTTGGTCCGACTCACTTTATCAATTGCTAAAGTGGTGCAGCCAATTCTATCAATACCCACTTGGCGATACGCTTGCCAATGCTATGCCGTCGGCATTGCGTAAAGGCAAGCCTGCCGATTTTTCTACTTTGGTCGAGTGGCAATTGACCTCTCAAGGCAAAGACCAATTGATGGCGGGGTTTGGTCGCGCCGTAAAACAAGAACGCGCGATGCGTGCGCTAGAGTATGGTGCGGTGTCGCATCAACAACTGCTTGAGCAAGAGATCAGCGGCACGGTGCTAAAAGCGTTACAAGAAAAGGGTTGGGTAGAATCTGTAGAGAGAAAGCCTGTAATTAAAGCATGGAGTGATCCTGTTGAAGCCAACGTCGAAAAACCAAAGCTTAATCAAGAACAGGCTGTGGCAATTGCGACGGTCAATAGCGCGCAAGGTTTTGGCTGTTATTTACTTGAGGGCGTGACGGGCTCAGGCAAAACAGAAGTGTACCTCAATTTGATCAAACCGATATTAGAGCAGGGCAAGCAAGCATTGGTATTGGTGCCTGAGATTGGTTTAACCCCACAAACGATTAATCGTTTTCGCCATCGCTTTAATGTGCCGGTTGAGGTGATTCACTCTGGTTTAAATGAAACCGAACGATTGAATGCTTGGTTGTGTGCGCGGGATAAAGCGGCAGGTATTGTGATAGGTACTCGCTCTGCGTTGCTGACGCCCTTTGCCGATCTTGGCATCATTATTGTGGATGAGGAGCACGACAGCTCTTACAAGCAGCAAGATAGCTTGCGTTATCATGCTCGAGATGTGGCCGTTATGCGCGCCAATAAAGAGCAGATTCCGATATTGCTTGGCTCAGCGACTCCGGCGTTAGAGACGTTGCACAATGCTTTAACGGGTAAGTATCATCATTTGCAGTTATCTCAGCGAGCGGGTAACGCTAAGCCAACAACCAACAAAGTGCTTGATGTAAAAGGGCTGTATTTAGAAAGTGGATTATCAGCCCCCTTGATTGCTGAGATGCGCAAGCACTTAACTGCGGGCAACCAGGTGATGCTATTTCTCAACCGACGTGGTTTTTCTCCCGCATTGATGTGCCATGAATGTGGGTGGATAGCGGAGTGTAAGCGTTGTGATGCTTACTATACCTTTCACCAATACAGCAGCGAGATTCGTTGCCATCATTGCGGTTCTCAGCAGCCAGTGATTCATCAGTGTCAAGGCTGTGGCTCCACGAACTTGGTGACTGTTGGGGTTGGTACTGAGCAGCTAGAAACTCAACTCAACACACTCTTCCCTGACTACAAAGCGATTCGTATTGATCGCGATAGCACTAGGCGAAAAGGCAGTTTAGAAAGCGCTTTAACTGCAATTAGAAAAGGTGAATACCAAATTTTAATTGGAACACAAATGTTGGCGAAAGGTCATCACTTCCCAGATGTCACTTTAGTCGCATTGCTGGATGTTGATGGTTCACTGTACAGTAGTGACTTCAGAGCGTCAGAGCGATTGGCTCAATTGTTTATTCAAGTAGCGGGACGAGCAGGTCGAGCAAGCAAGCCAGGTGAGGTGATATTACAAACTCACCACCCAGAGCACGAACTGCTGCAAGCGTTATTGCATCACAGTTATGGTCACTTTGCTCAAACAGCGTTGCAAGAGAGAAAGATGGCGATGCTACCGCCTTATACTTATCTAACGCTGTTTAAGGCTGAAGCGAACAGCAGTGAGGTAGTTGAAGAATTCTTGAGGCAGGTTCGTTATACACTTGAGGCTCACCCATTGTTTGATGGTGGCTGCCAAGTTTTGGGTCCGACGCCTGCACCATTAGCAAAGAAAGCAGGTAAGTTTCGTTGGCAGCTATTGCTGCAAACTCAAACACGACCAATGATGCAACGCTTGTTAGCCAGTGCAAAACCAGCTATTGAGTTATTGCCTAATAGCAAAAAGGTGCGTTGGTCGCTAGACATAGAGCCGCAAGATCTAAGCTAGTTACCACTTTACAATGTTACGTACGCTAGACTAGAAAGTGATTTTGTGACGTAAGTCTCCATGCCAGGTTGGGTTTTGTTAAATATCCCGTAACTTTCTAGCGTGAAATAAATACACTAGTACTAACGATTACGCATCACAGTGAATATTTTAGCAAGAGACATTCAATTGTGCTTTCTCACTGTGAATTGACACTATTTAAGAGTGGGTATCAACCCATCAATATTAATTAGGCTTGGGTGGCTAACGCTACTAACAAGGGAAACAATTTAAGAGGGTTACATTTATGGCGACAATGAAGGATGTTGCCCAGCTCGCGGGGGTTTCAACAGCGACGGTATCAAGGGCGTTGATGAATCCCGAAAAGGTCTCATCTGCAACGCGAAAGCGTGTAGAGGATGCAGTTTTAGAAGCTGGTTATTCACCAAACTCACTTGCACGTAATCTGCGTCGCAATGAGTCTAAAACCATTATCGCGATCGTTCCAGATATCTGCGATCCTTATTACACCGAGATTATTCGCGGTATTGAGGATGCGGCAATGGAGCATGGCTATATTGTTTTACTTGGTGATAGTGCTCAGCAGAAAAAACGCGAGAACTCTTTTGTTAACTTGGTTTTCACTAAGCAAGCGGATGGTATGCTGTTGCTTGGCACCGATCTACCATTTGATGTTAGTAAGCCAGAGCAGAAAAATTTACCACCGATGGTGATGGCATGTGAATTTGCCCCAGAGCTTGAATTGCCAACCGTTCATATTGATAACCTGACTTCAGCTTTTGAAGTGGTGAACTACCTTACTCAGCTTGGTCATAAACGTATTGCACAGATTTCAGGTCCGCAAGCGGCGGTACTGTGTCAATTCCGTCAGCAAGGTTACTTACAAGCACTGCGTCGTGCAGGGATCAGCATGAATCCTGCTTATAGTATTCATGGTCAGTTTACTTTTGAAGATGGTGCTAAAGCGGTGCGCCAGTTACTGACTTTGCCTGAGCCTCCAACGGCTATTTTCTGCCACAATGACGCCATGGCAATTGGTGCGATTCAAGAAGCGAAGCGTTTGGGTTTACGCGTGCCACAAGATCTCTCCGTAGTGGGCTTTGATGATATTCAGTTTGCTCAGTATTGCGATCCACCATTAACTACCATTTCTCAGCCGCGTTATGAGATTGGTCGTCAAGCAATGTTGATGATGCTTGAAATTCTACGTGGTCATGATGTTCGTACCGGTTCTCGGTTGCTAGAAACCAACTTGGTAGTGCGTAAGAGTGCAGCACCACCGCGAGTGGTTTAATTAAATAACAAACGGCGCTCATTGGGCGCCGTTTGTTTTGCTAACTTGTGTCAAAGTTTCCACTTCATTCAGTCATGATTCGACCACTGAGCTATTATCCAATGTCGTTCTAGATTAAGATATCGCGAGAACTAACTGATTTTATAGTACAACTGTGGCAAGTAGAGATTACGTAAAACGAGGTGCTAGCAAAAGACCTACGAAGAAAAAACCAACCCCAAAGCGCAAGCCTTGGCGTAGTGGTTTATTGGCGCTAATAATTCTTGGTGTTTTTGGTTATGGGCTATATACCCTAAGCCAAGATCCTGAACCGCCTGCGCCAGTTGTACAAAAAGAAAAACCAGCCAAAGCAAAACCTGCCAAGGTTATTCCGCCACCGCCAGAAGAGAAGTGGGACTATGTTGATAGCCTACCGAATCGTGAAGTGGAAGTGAAAGCCAAAGAGCAAGTGATTTCTGAAATCCCTTACATCATGCAGTGCGGAGCCTATAAGAGCGCGCAACAAGCAGAAGCTCGCAAGCTGGATGTTGCATTCCAAGGTATTAAAAGCCAAATTCGCAAGAAAGAGGGTAGCTCTTGGTACCGAGTCGTACTAGGCCCGTACAAGCTTAAGCGTGATGCAGAACGTGATAAGCATAAGCTGCAACGCGCCAAGATTGAACCATGTGCTATCTGGAAAGAAACACAATAGCGTATACCCGTCCTACTTGAAGTTGCAGCGGTGTTGTCGACGCTTATTCACCCCAATCACCTAGTTTATCTAGGCTCATGGGGATTCTCGCACTTGCCGCCTACCTGCATCTTCAAGTCATTTGGGTATAGATGGCATCTTGACTGTATAGTCATGACGGCGAATTGAATAAAAAGAGGCATATCGATTGATATGCCTCTTTTTATGTTGTCCGATCTGAATGACGATCAGTTCGAGTTATTCATCAGAAAAACCGAGCGGGTTGTTAGATTGCCAGCGCCAAGAATCCTGGGTCATCTCTTCTAGTGTGCGAGTTGCTTTCCAAGCTAATTCGTTTTCTGCTTTGCATGGATCTGCCCAGCATTCTGCGATGTCTCCAGGACGACGTGCGACTAATTGGTAAGGTATTCTCTTGTTGCTAGCTTTCTCAAAGGCATGGATCATATCAAGTACGCTATAACCCTTTCCTGTCCCCAAGTTATAAATATGCAGCCCCGCTTTTGGTGCGACTTTTTCAAGAGCAGCAACGTGACCATCTGCTAGATCCATCACATGGATATAGTCACGAACACCTGTACCATCTTTGGTGGGGTAATCACTGCCGAAAACCGATACGAATTCACGTCTTCCTACCGCCACTTGAGCAACGAACGGCATTAAGTTGTTTGGGATACCTTGAGGGTCTTCACCCAACTCACCCGATGGATGAGAACCTACCGGATTAAAGTAACGTAGTAGAGTGATGCTCCAATCTGGATTGGCTTTTTGAAAGTCAGAGAGACATTCTTCGACAATCAATTTGCTACGACCATAGGGGTTTGTCGCACTGGTTGGAAAGTCCTCAGTGATAGGGACGCTAGCTGGGTCGCCATAGACAGTGGCTGAAGAGCTGAAGATCAGTCTTTTCACTCCGGCTTCTCGCATCGCATCAACAAGAACGAGCGTGCCATGGACGTTATTATCATAATACTCAAGCGGCTTTTCTACAGACTCACCAACGGCTTTCAATCCAGCAAAGTGGATCACGGCTTCAATGTCATGGTTTTTGAGTATGTCAATTAGGGCGTTTTTATCTCGAACATCAGCTTGGATAAATGTTGGTTGGCAGTTACTGACTTGCTTAATTTTTTTAAGAACTGCCACTTTGCTGTTATGTAGATTATCTACAATTACTGGAGTATAGCCTGCAGCAAACATTTGAATACAAGTGTGGCTACCAATATAGCCAGTTCCACCAGTGACAAGAACCTTCATGTTATACCTATTCTGAATCATCTATTTATCGCTTAATTGTACACCTTTCTGAGAGTGGTGTTCAAAGAGCGGTATCAGATTAGTAAGTTCGCGTTTTTGGGGAAAAGCTCCCTTGAATTCTTCCGGTTCGATCCGCATATAATGTTTAATAGCGAATATTAAGAAATAAGAGGCCCTACTCGTGACTACCATCGTATCAGTACGTCGAAATAATAAAGTTGTCATTGCGGGTGATGGACAAGTATCACTTGGTAATACAGTGATGAAAGGCAATGCACGTAAAGTACGTCGTTTATACAACGGTAAAGTGCTGGCGGGTTTTGCTGGTGGCACTGCAGATGCTTTCACCTTGTTTGAGCGTTTTGAAAGCAAGCTGCAAATGCACCAAGGTCACTTAACTAAAGCGGCGGTTGAGCTAGCTAAAGATTGGCGTAGTGATCGCGCTCTGCGTAAGCTTGAAGCGCTACTTGCTGTGGCAGATGAAACAGCGTCATTAATCATTACTGGTAACGGTGATGTTGTGCAGCCAGAGAATGATCTTATTGCGATAGGTTCAGGCGGTAACTTTGCACAAGCGGCGGCAACGGCGTTATTAGAAAATACAGAATTAGATGCGCGTGAAATCGCAGAAAAAGCATTGACGATTGCCGGTGATATCTGTGTGTTCACCAACCACCACCACACTATTGAAGAACTAGAATCTCCAGCTGAAAAAGCGGAATAAAACCAAAGATAGTGGCACTACTCTATAAGGAATTTTGATTATGTCTGAAATGACACCTCGTGAAATTGTGCATGAACTAAACCGCCATATCATTGGTCAAGATAATGCAAAGCGCTCGGTTGCTATCGCACTGCGTAACCGCTGGCGTCGTATGCAGCTTGAAGAGAGCTTGCGTGCGGAAGTTTCGCCAAAAAATATTTTGATGATTGGTCCTACTGGTGTGGGTAAAACTGAGATTGCTCGTCGTTTAGCAAAGCTAGCAAATGCCCCATTTATTAAAGTAGAAGCAACTAAGTTTACTGAAGTTGGCTATGTAGGTAAGGAAGTAGAAACCATTATCCGTGACCTGACTGATGTGGCAATTAAGATGACGCATCAACAAGCGATGGAAAAAGTAAAATTCCGCGCCGAAGAACAAGCAGAAGAACGCGTTCTTGATGCTCTACTACCACCTGCGCGTGACGCATGGGGTCAAAATGAGCAGCAAGATTCAAGTAGCTCAAACACACGTCAGATCTTCCGTAAGAAGCTACGTGAAGGTCAGTTAGACGACAAAGAAATCGAAATTGATGTTGCAGCACCACAAATGGGTGTTGAGATCATGGCTCCTCCTGGCATGGAAGAGATGACCAACCAATTGCAAAGCATGTTCTCTAACCTAGCTGGCGACACTAAAAAGCAGCGTAAGCTGAAAATCAAAGATGCTTTGAAGGCGCTGGTTGAAGAAGAAGCAGCGAAACTGGTTAACCCAGAAGAGTTGAAAGAGCAGGCGATTTTTAATGTAGAAAACAACGGCATTGTGTTTATCGATGAGATCGACAAGATCTGTAAGCGTGGCGAAAGTTCAGGTCCTGATGTTTCGCGTGAAGGCGTGCAGCGTGATCTATTGCCATTGATTGAAGGCAGCACGGTATCGACTAAACACGGCATGGTAAAAACAGACCATATATTGTTTATTACTTCTGGTGCCTTCCAAGTAGCGAAACCATCAGACTTAATCCCTGAATTACAAGGTCGTCTACCAATTCGTGTTGAACTTGAAGCACTTTCAAGCCATGACTTTAAGCGTATTCTGACTGAACCTAAAGCGTCGCTAACAGAGCAATACATTGCGCTAATGAAGACCGAAGAAGTCGACATTGAATTTACCGAAGAAGGTATTGTGCAGATTGCTGAGGCTGCATGGACAGTAAACGAGACCACCGAAAATATTGGTGCTCGCCGTTTGCATACCGTGATGGAACGCTTGATGGATGAGATCTCATTTGAAGCGACCGACAAGCCGGGCACTAAGATGGTGATTGATGCTGCGTATGTGCAGCAGCGTCTAGGTGAGTTTATTGAGGATGAAGATTTAAGCCGCTTTATCCTATAACCGTCTTAGCTGAATACTAAGTTGCTAGGTCATTAGCTTCAACGTATCAGTACAACCATTTACTAGCCCTGCCATTTGGTGGGGCTTTTTTATGTTTTTTTCTACCTAGATAGAGGTGATTTCAACATTTTTTATACAAAGTGTCGTTTGCAATAAATTGACTGGATATTAGGGAGTTATGTGGCAAACTTCACATTATTTAGTTACTTAGTTAGAAGTTAACTCCGGCTAGCGGTGTGCAATTTGATAAAACTGTATGTATGATAGCTCGCTTTTGTGATCATCCTCGCGTTCTGGGCGAACTGTGAGGGAAATACGCCTAACCCGTTAATTCGGGCCAATAAAAGCGAGACTATAATGTCTAAAGGCACTTTGGCGGCAGGACTTACCTGCGTTTCTGAGGTCGAATATTCGACCGATTCGTTTACTGATCCCGGTAAACCTTCTATCCGCTCCCAATTGGAGCTGTCTAACCCTGTACTCTGGTTAAGTGGTACATTTCTAACCCTTTTCGTTTTATTAGCGATTCTTGATGCCAAATTGCTGACTTCTTTAGTTAACACTGGTTTTAGCTACGCAACCCAATGGTTTGGTGGCTACTGGCAAATTTTACTGTTCGCCAATTTCATCATCGGTCTATTCCTTGCCTTAGGGCAAACTGGTTACGTTCGCTTAGGTGGGCTTTCAACACCTGAAATGGACACCTCTAAATGGCTTTCGATTGTTCTGTGCACCTTATTAGCTGGTGGCGGGGTGTTTTGGGCTGCAGCGGAGCCGATTGCACATTTTGTCTCAGCGCCTCCCTTTTATGGCGAAAGTTATAGTTCGAACAGTGCAAGAGATATGGCAATCAATGCGTTATCGCAATCATTTCTACACTGGGGTTTTTTAGCCTGGGCCATTCTTGGCTGCCTATCTTCTATTGTGTTGATGCACCTTCATTATGAGAAAGGTTTACCGCTTAAGCCGCGTACATTGCTTTATCCGGTCTTTGGTCAACGTGCGATAGAAGGTTGGTTAGGCAATTCGATTGATGCCCTAAGCATCATCGCGGTAGCTGCTGGTACTATTGGCCCAATCGGTTTTCTAGGTTTGCAGATCAGTTACGCGCTCAATTCACTATTTGGTCTGCCGGATCAATTTGAAACGCAAACACTGGTCGTTGTACTCGCGATGGCCTGCTATACCTTGTCAGCATTGAGTGGCTTAAGTCGTGGTATCCAATTAGTTAGTCGCTACAACATTGTTTTGTCACTGGTATTGGTCGTCTTTATCCTAGTAGCTGGACCAACGAGCTTCATCATTGATGGTTATATTCAAGGTGTTGGACGTATGGTTGATAACTTTGTGCCAATGGCTTTGTACCGTGGTGATACGGGTTGGCTTAGCTGGTGGACCGTATTTTTCTGGGGCTGGTTTATTGGTTATGCACCAATGATGGCAATTTTCATCGCCCGCATTTCTCGTGGACGTACCATCAGACAGCTTATTTTGGCGATCAGTATTGCCGCGCCATTAATCACCTGTTTTTGGTTTAGTATTGTTGGTGGTAGTGGGCTTGCATTTGAGTTAGCAAATCCCGGCAGTATTCAAGCAGGCTTTGAAGGGTTTAATTTACCGGGCGCGCTATTAGCGATAACCCAGCAGTTGCCATTCCCTACGCTGATTTCGATCTTGTTTTTGATTTTGACTACGACATTCATTGTCACGACAGGTGATTCCATGACCTACACCATCAGTGTGGTGATGACAGGAAGCAGTCAACCCAATGCCCTGATCCGCACCTTTTGGGGCGTGGTGATGGGCACGGTCGCTATCGTACTTATCTCGATGGGGGATGGTGGTATATCGGCATTGCAATCTTTCATTGTGATTACCGCAGTACCGACTTCATTTATCATTCTACCTTCTTTGTGGAATGCCCCAAAGATTGCCCAGCAGATGGCAAAGAAGCAAGGCTTGCTCTAAGAGTTTAAACGGTGATGAAGTGACAAATAAAAAATCCCCCTTTGATAGGGGGATTTTTTTTGCCAGTCAGTTGAGTTAAATCATGAAGATAAAAATAACTGACAGCGCAGAGATTAAACCAGCAAAGGCGTAACACAGCACTTTACCAACAACGCCAGCATGAATCTTCAGATCATGCATACCGTGATGAAGACGGTGCATTGCATGCCACATTGGTAGCGCAAGTGTACCTATAATGAACAGTGCACCGATGATGCTAGTAGCAAATTCAGCCACACGCTCATAGCTTAATGCTTCTGCATCAATAATGCCGAGCGGAGCAAGAATGCCAAGTACCAATATGGTGATCGGCGTGATCATCGCAAACCATGTACCGCCAGCACCAAATAGACTCCACCAAATAGGCTCATCTGAACGACGTGGAGCACGATCAACTTTGTAATTCGGGGTCATAACCTAGCTCCTAAACAATGATCAGAACAACGAGAGAAATGAAAGCAACCGCCGCCCACTGAGTAAGGACGATTAATTTCTTATCTACCAGTTTGCCTTTGATGCGAATTGGCATCACTTGCGGCATCATGCTAAAGAAAGTCTGAGCATGAAGTAAGCTACCCGCCAGTGCCACGATGTTGATTGCGACAACGACCGGGTTCGCCATAAATTCAAGCCAACCTTGCCAAGCTTCAGGTCCTTTCACCAATGCACCCAAACCAAAGGTTAGGAATAGAGTGAATAGGATCAGCGGTAGAATCGTCGCTTCACGCAACATGTAAAAGCGGTAGAAAGGGCTGCTTTGCCACCAAGTACGTTTCATCTCACGTACGTAAGGTTTACGATTACTCATCCTTAAGCCTCCTCAGTACTTTTTGCTGGCGTGCCATCAGGCTTTAGCATCGCAATAACGAAGTCCATTGAAGACTCCACTTTGCCTTGGTTTACTGCCGCCGCAGGATCGACGCTCTTCGGACAAACTTCAGAGCAGTAACCCACAAACGTACAGCCCCAAGCGCCGTTGATGCCATTGATAAGCGGCATACGTTCTGCTTTACCATTGTCACGGCTATCTAGGTTGTAGCGG
>ERZ794982.186-NODE-186-length-17512-cov-4.147448_pt1 | contig 17512 bp, 17 predicted proteins | sample MGYA00433071_ERZ794982 | MGnify/ENA primary metagenome ERZ794982 (study PRJEB30140, sample SAMN00862574) | bioreactor metagenome | study: EMG produced TPA metagenomics assembly of the Bioreactor inoculated with sediment Metagenome (bioreactor metagenome)...
ACGGTTGGTTTGTTGATTGCCACGTTAGTGACAGCGTCACTTGCATTCTGGCTTTGAATAAGAGCCAACTTATGAGCAACATACTCTAATTTGCCTAGTGAGCCCTGTGGTTTAGTCTTGCGATTGATGCGATGCCAGATCGCTTCTGAATGAATTTTATCTAACATACTACTACTTACTTTGGTCGTGCTACGGAAAATGTTTTCTCTAATACTGCGTATTCAGAGCCTCCAAGGCGGCAAAGTGGATTCACCGCCATTGCGTCTATTTGCAATCGGTCTTCGCGATCTTTAATAATTTGAGAATCGATATATATTTGTTCGATTTCCGCAAAAACTAGGCGCTGTGGCGTATCGCCAATTTCTTTTACTTCAAACAGTTTGCAACCAAATGCGATCGAACATGCTGCCACTCTTGGCAATTCGAAACCTTCCATTTCAACCAACTCAAGATCTGCGGTTTCCACTTCAGATGTACCATGAGGTAACGTCGCTGAAGTCAGTGTCACCTGCTCAGCTAAATCGACACTGGCAATATGGATAACCATCTTACCTGTTTCTAACACGTTGCGGACGGTATCTTTTAGTTCTCCGTCGGGTTTATGACCAACAGAAAACATCAATAAAGGAGGGTGACTTGAAACTGCGGTAAAATACGAAAACGGTGCCAAATTAAAACTGCTATTACCAGAGTCAGTTAGAACCCATGCGACAGGTCTTGGCACAATGGTTTGAGTAAGTAGATGATACACCTGCGAAGGAGCAAGTGTACTCGTGGTGATATTCATATACGTCCTTGTTCTAAACGATTAAATTACATACTCATTGGTAGCAGCAATTGATCAAGAGTGTAACCTTTGTTATCGGTCATTTTCTAGTGAAGCATCGCAGTTAAGCCTTTCACCGCACAAATATTTCAGTTTTATTAATCATTATGTTGCACTGCGGGTACTTATTCGCTTGCCCAAATAATCTCCAGATGCCGGTTTACTGGTCATGGATACAATGACGAGAAATTGAATCTTGCTCTTTTAAGTACGTTACTCGAGGTGGTCATAGGTTTATTGCTATGCATAGACAAAGATAAATTTGAATAGCTTCATAGACTTCTATCAAAAAATAATCGATTCTTAAACGGAAGATTAAAATGAGGCAGACAGTGTGGCGACACAGCAAATTGTTATAGTTGCAGGAGCAACAGGGCTTATTGGCACAGAATTGACCAAACTCATGCTCGAAGAGAGAGCTATCGATCATATTTACGCACTCACTCGCTCAAAACTGCCCTTTACTCATCCAAAGCTGCAAACTTTTATCGACCCTGAACTACGCATTGTAGAGTGGGATGATACCCAACCCATACCTGATAAAGGGTTTATTTGCCTTGGTTCAACTCAAAAACAAGCGGGGTCAAAACAAGCTCTTGAAGCCATTGATTACCACCTAGTTTGTGAAGTGGCAAAAACCATGAAAATGCTTGGAGTGAAAAACCTATGCGTGGTGTCCAGTTTTGGTGCTAATCCTCGCTCGCTTTCTCACTATCTACGTTGTAAAGGCAAAATGGAGTTAGCGTTAGAGAAAATGCATTTTGATAGTGTCACCTTCGTGAGACCAGGACCATTAGTTGGTTTACGAGATACTCCCAGAACAGATGAGGCAATCTTACAAAGCCTACTAAAAATCGTACGCCCTATCATGCTTGGTCGCTTAGCTCGTTTAATTCCTATCCCAGCAGAATTAGTTGCAAAGTCCATGCTCTACTATTCATTTGCGTCCAATCCACGACCAGTACAAATGTTCGATAGTGTTGATATGAGAGCACTTATTAAGAAATATCAGCAATAACAATAACGGGAAATCGAGCCGCTACTCCGCTGCACCAAAACCAAGCACAGCCAAGTGATGTAAAAATCGACGGGCGCTGACTCGTCGTCAAATTGGATTGAATAATTCACTGATGCAACACCAGTGAACAATAATGAACTTACTGATTTTTGGTTGTTTTTCGTCTGATTTTGAGGGGGAAAGTATGTGTTTTGTACAAACGAAAGAAAAGTTAGATAATTTGGAAAATTTCTTTTGTCATTCGAGTAACTCCGTGTATAGTGTACGCGGCTCTTAAGAAACGAGCTATTAAAAAGATTTAGAAATTTAGAAAAAGTGTTCTCTCAGTCATCTTTCGATACCTTTCGTTTAGCTCCTGCGATTGCTTCTCTAGAAAATCAAAAAAATAGCTTTTGTTATCAGCTTTAATATTTAACTTAATTTACAACTATAGGTATCTATATGTCTAACAAAATGACTGGTTCAGTAAAATGGTTCAACGAAACTAAAGGTTTTGGCTTCATTTCTCAAGACAACGGCGGCGCTGACGTATTCGTTCACTTCCGTTCAATCGTTTCTGAAGGCTTCAAAACTCTTACTGAAGGCCAAAAAGTTAGCTTTGAAGTAGAGCAAGGTCAAAAAGGCCCTCAAGCTGCTAACGTAACAACTCTATAATTGTTACCGTTAAAGACGCAATAAAATTTAGTTTTAACGCGTATTGAATGAAAGCGACCTATGGGTCGCTTTTTTGTTACCTAAGATCCCTCACCCCTGCCCTGAACGTCATCCATCAACCGACAACTTCGTCCATTTATCTTTATCTAACGATTGATTTCTATCGAAATAATGCCTCACATTACGTAACCCGTATCGATTTAACATTTTTCAACCTAAACCGTGTAACAATATTGACCAATAAAATTAACATGGGTTATTGTAAGAGCTATTAACCATACAAAGGCTAATGTTTTTGCAAGATTGAAACGTCATCAAACTAAGACAGCTCAACACAACATCGCCTTTATAGCTTTAATCGCTCCGGAGCCATTTGATGCTGGATTATTATAAATTGGACTTAATCGCGAAAAAAAATAAAAAGTTTACTTCTCTGACCAATGACATATTTGAATATGTAAGAAAATCCTATCCATGTTTAGGCAGAATATCGTTAGTCACTATCGATGGTAATCGTCTTTCTACCTATCATACGGAAGACATATCCTTTAATGACCAACCATTAGAGTTTGAGGAAATAGCGATTCGACAAGGTTCAAGCGTCGAACAAATCATTTCTCAATCTCGTTATCGCATTATCGATAACCTCAACCAGCTGCCTGAAACTCGCCATGTTCAAATGCTCAAAACGTCTGGCTATGTAAGCAGTCTGGCTTATCCGGTTATTCAGCATGACAAGGTTATAGGTATTATTTTCTTTAACTCAAAAACACCTCATCTATTTCAAAACAATGAGGTAAAGAAAGACTTTTTCTATGTGGCACAAGCAATAGCAACACTACAAATATTTGTGTTTGAGCGTCAGAGCCATTTTAATAAACTGCTGACGATTGCACTAAAAATTGGACATGAGAGAGATCCAGAAACGGCTCAGCATTTAGTGAGAATAGGCCGATATAGTGAAGCCTTAGCTCGGTTACTCACCAAACATAAGCCAGAAATAACAACTGAGTTTATTCATCGAATTAAGTGTTACGCTCCATTCCATGATATTGGTAAATACAGGATCCCAGATGAAGTATTATTCAGTACTAACGCCTTTTCTGTAGCCGAAAGAGCGATTATGAATAAGCACACTATCTATGGTGAAGAAATTATTGCCAATGTCGTGGATATGGCAGACCTGACCAATATTCCATCAGAAGAAGTGACTTTTTTAAAAAATATTATTAGGCATCATCATGAAGCATTTGATGGTAGTGGGCACCCAGACGGGCTAGCGAGCGTTCATATTCCGTTAGAAGCACGTATTGTAACGCTGGCTGATGTCTTTGACGCACTGCTGACTAAGCGACCTTACAAAGAACCCTGGACACTAGAAGAAGTGGTTAAATTCGTCAAAGCCAAGTCAGGCTCTTTATTTGATCCTATCTGCGTTCAGGTGTTGCTGGAGAACTTAGATGAAATGATGATGATTCGACAAAAATTTGCCGATGAGCCATGTGAGGAGCATCGCCTAGCTACTTGCGTTTAAACGCTGTCACTTCAGGTATTAAAAGCATCTTAATCCATGGAGAGTTAAGGTGCATTTTTCAATCACATACCTTCTTCAACCATTTGGCTGATTTTTTTCGCTTTTTCAAAGTGATCAAGTTGATGTCTCTCTATCCACCAAGTTGCCGCTTCCATCAGCAATTCAGGGTCATCATTCTTATTGGCAAAAAAAGCATAAAAAGATACGCCAACGTTATCGCCTTTTTGCGCAATCTTTTTATTGCATACGGCCATGATTTTGTTTCTTAAAGAGCGTCGCATCATGCTTCCCTTAGCGTTCTTCTGAGTAAATATTAAACAAATATGCTGTTTTTTCGGTAACAACAAATGCACTGTACATTTATACAGTCATTGTCGCTAGAATGCAATATTCATATATTCACTCGTGATATTTTTCTAAGCGAATACCTATCAACAACAATCGCGATAAATCTCCGTTAACAACAGCACTATTCATTGATTCAAAGGCACGAAAAATCAGCTATCAGTGCGTCACTGCATTGCTTACGAGCGAGTGCAGTGTTCTAATAGCTAAATAGTTTTCATGTACTTGGAATATTCAATGCAACAAGAGCACCAACCTACGTTTTTCTTCTTCGATTATGAAACGTGGGGCACTAGTCCAGCCAAAGATCGACCGAGCCAGTTCGCTGGGGTACGTACGGACATGGATTTCAATATCATTGGTGATCCTCTTGTTATCTATTGTCAGCCACCTTCCGATTACTTGCCATCGCCAGAAGCTGCGCTTATAACGGGGATTACACCACAGCTAGCAGCGAGCAAAGGTTTACCTGAGCCTGAATTCATCGCGAAAATTCATCAGCAACTCGCCACACCGAATACTATCAACCTTGGTTACAACAGCATTCGTTTTGATGATGAAGTAACGCGTTACACCTGTTATCGAAATTTCATAGATCCCTACGCTTGGAGCTGGCAAAACGGTAATTCCCGTTGGGATTTGCTCGACGTGATGCGCGCTTGCCATGCCCTTCGCCCTGAAGGGATTGAGTGGCCAGAAAACGATGAAGGTCACATCAGTTTTAAGCTAGAGCACCTTTCAATCGCAAATGGCATTGAACACGAAAATGCACACGACGCGATGGCAGACGTTATTGCCACCATAGAAATGGCGAAAAAGGTCAAAGCCGCTCAACCAAAATTGTTCGATTATTTCTTAAATATGCGCCATAAACGCAAACTCAATGACTTGATCGATATCGTCAATATGACCCCACTCATGCATGTGTCTGGCATGCTTGGTCGTGAGTGCAACTATACCAGTTGGGTTGTGCCTGTCGCGTGGCATCCAACCAACCAAAATGCCGTTATTGTGGTTGATTTGGCTAAAGACCCTCAAGCTATCTTAGATCTTGATAGCGAACAATTGAGACAGCGTCTCTACACCAAACGTACCGACTTAGCACCAGATGAGCTACCTGTACCGATCAAACTGGTACACATAAATAAATGCCCTATTCTGGCACCAGCTAAAACGCTGACAGCAGAAAATGCCGATATGATAGGTATCGACCGCGAACAGTGCTTACAAAATTTACAACGACTTCGTCAACATCCAGAGATCCGCGAAAAACTCATCGGGGTTTTTGCCGTTGATCGTGAATTTGATGCCAATCAAGATGTAGATAACCAACTGTACGACAACTTTTTCTCACCAGCCGATCGCGCAGCAATGGATATAATTCGCCAAACTGAACCAGAGCAACTTGGTGGGTTAGACATTACCTTTAACGATAAACGTATCGAGCCATTGTTGTTTAGGTACCGAGCGCGTAATTTCCCATGGACATTAACTGAGCAAGAGCAACAACGCTGGATGAATCACAGCCGCGACTACTTCCAAAGTCGAATAGACGACTACATGCTAAATCTTGAAAACTTAGTTCACGAACATGAAAGTGATACAAAGAAAATCACTCTATTAAAATCCGTATACCAATACGTCGAGAAACTCGTCTCTTAATTTTTTCTGAGTAAAACTATTCTCGACGACACACTCGCTAACGGCGCACCAATATGGCTAAAAATTTACTTAAATACGCAGTTTCCATGGGGCTGATCTTACTCTGCCTCTTGGCTGGCGTTAATATCCAAGAACTACTGGGAACTTCAATTCCCGGCAGTATCATCGGTATGTTAATCCTGTTTGGATTGATGGCAGGGGGGCTCGTACCTGGAGAGTGGGTCAAGCCTAGCGCGAATCTCTTTATTCGCTATATGATTCTTCTGTTTGTTCCAATCAGTGTCGGGCTGATGGATCATTTCGACACTCTCATTGGCAATGCACTACCAATATTAGCCGCAGCCGTAGGCAGCACATTTATTGTGCTTATCGCGCTCGGCTTAATGCTTGATAGATTGTTGAAGCGAGGACAAAAGTAATGTGGATGCTCGCGTCAATTGCCGTATTTTTCTTTGCGCGATGGCTTAGCCGCAAATGTAATACGCCAATCATGAACCCATTGTTGATTAGTATTTCAATATTAATTCCACTATTGACCTACTTCAAAGTGCCCTTCGATACTTATTACGCTGAAAATGAATGGCTCAGTTTTATGCTGCAACCTGCGGTAGTCGCACTGGCCTATCCGCTCTATGAACAGCTTCCTCAAATTCGCTCTAACTGGCGTATTGTCATGCTTGCTTGTGGCGTTGGCAGCATAATGTCTATGTTAACAAGCACTTTAATAGCAGTTGGACTAAACACTGATTTATCACTTATCGCCAGTTTACTCGGCAAGTCTGTTACCACACCTATTGCTATGGAAGTCTCTAGAAACTTGGGGGGAGAGCCCGCTATCGCAGCGATCCTTGTGTTACTAGTTGGTCTATTCGGTGCCATTCTCGCTTACCCAATTTACAACATGCTTAATATTACCCACCCGATTGCCAGAGGGTTGACTATGGGCACCGTCTCTCACGCTTTGGGAACCGCAACTTGCGCAGAGAAAAACGGAGAAGACGCAGCATTTAGCTCGCTAGCATTAGTTCTTTGCGGTGTTATCACTTCAATACTTGCACCGTCATTCTTTGCCATTGCCTTATGGTTGAGCTCTTAGGATAAAGTTTAAGCAATCCACGAGTACGAGGTCACTCTTCTTGTGTGACCTCACTCTAATTATGCAATAATGTAATCTATTACATTTCACACAATGACCGTCGTCACAGTTTAATCTCTCGACCGCCATAGAATGTAAAGACAAAGATAAACAGAGTTCAGTCTCTAATTATCGCAATCGCATTACTAAAGGATTTCTTATGAGAAGCCGTATCGAGCTGGCATTGCAACAACTACCTTCAAATATTGAACACTTCTTAACGCCAATAGTAATGGCTGACGAATTTGACGCGACACTGAGCGCTGAGCAATATAGCCATCTGTTAGAGATCTCGGCCATGGAGGACGCGAAACTACGCGTTGCCCTATTACCGCTAGCAGCGGCTTATTCCTATGCTCCGATTTCTAATTTCTATGTTGGTGCCATCGTACGTGGCTTATCAGGAAGATTATATTTTGGCGCAAACCTCGAAATCTCAGGTGCGCAACTAGGACAAACAGTCCACGCTGAGCAATCGGCGATTAGCCATGCGTGGATGAAAGGCGAGCAAGGATTATCTGACATTACGATTAACTTCAGCCCATGCGGTCACTGTCGCCAATTTATGAATGAACTTACCACTGCTGATACCTTGATTGTCCAATTGCCAGAACGCGATGAAATGACGCTTCAGCAATACTTACCTGAGTCGTTTGGTCCTGCTGATCTAGGTGTGGAATCAGGTTTGATGACGCCTACGGATCACGGAAAAGCAGTCCAAGATGAAGAGCCTCTTGTGAACTCTGCATTAACGGCGCTTAATCGCAGCCATGCTCCATACACTAAGAACTTAAGTGGTGTGGCAATCAGACTCAACAACGGTAACGTTTATCAAGGCGGTTATGCTGAAAACGCCGCTTTCAACCCTAGCCTACCACCACTACAAGTCGCCCTGTGCCAAATCTTGTTAGCGGGTTATACGTTCGAAACTATCGAATCAGTAGCGCTAGTTGAAATGAGTAACGGCAGTATTAGTCACCTAGCAGATACTCAAGCTACATTGGAAGTGATCAACCCTGATATCCCGCTTGCTTACCTCGCGGTATAGCTATGGTCATTGATCCAATATAAATAAAAAAGGCGCCTAGGCGCCTTTTTTATTTATAGGTCAAAAAACGGGGTCGGGTCGACTTCAAGATTATGTGGCGCTATTGCCTTGGCAATTTTCACTGAGCTATGTTTTAAATCCACATAGCTCACTTCGACATAACGTTTATATTTGCGCGAGTAAAAACATTTTACTTCAGGTTTCAATGGCTCATCAATATTCGATGTCCAAACAATACCCACTCGACCATCACTTAATTCAACAACCGAACCCACCGGGAATACACCGATACAGTTGATAAATTTGTAAACCAAATCTTTATCTAAATGGGTAGGCGTTAAGCTTAATAATATTTTAAACGCTTCTGCTGAGCTCATCCCCCGCTTATAACAACGATCTGCAGTTAAGGCATCGTAAATATCAACGATACTACTCATACGACCATGAATGGGTAACTGCTCTGCAGTTAAGCCAAGTGGGTATCCTGACCCATCCAGTTTCTCATGGTGCATTAAGCAAACATCACGCGAAACATCACTTAACCCCTTGACGTTAGTAATGATCTGTTTCGCATACACCTGATGAAGCTTCATATGCTCAAATTCTTCTGGCGTTAAACGAGCAGGCTTATGTAGCACTTTATCATCAACTTTGATTTTGCCCACATCATGAATGATGCCACCGATAGCCATGTGCTTAAGCGTTTCTTTAGATAAGCCTAGATGCTTACCAAAGCTAACCAGTAAACACGCGACATTTACCGAATGCTCTAGAAGATATTTGTCTTTATTACGCAATGCGGAAACACATTGTAATGCGTCGGAATCAATTGCAACGGTATCAATAACATCGTCGGCCCACTCTTCTATTTCACCGACATGAATAACTTTCCCTTCAAAGGTTTGGTTAATGAGCTTTTGTGCTAACCCCTTCGCTTCTCGAATAATTTTCGACGCGCGTTTTTGTTGGGTAAAACGACTTTGCTTCTTAGGTTTTGTTGCCGCGACTTGAGTCGCTTCTGGTTGAGCTACTTCTTTAGACTCCTCAGAAACAGGAGTAAAAACACACCCGTTGGCGGAGAGTTGTTGATTAACCCATACGAATTTTACGCCGCTTTTTTTCAGTTGCTCTATAGCTTGACCGCTTGATACACGACCAGCATTAGTAAGGTTGACGCGTTTACTATGCTCAATGGCAGTCACAAACATACCAACAGCAAGTGTATCAATGGTTATTTTTATTGATTTTTTTTGATCGTACTGCATCGTAATAGCAATCTTCGTATCCGTTCAAAAGCTAGTAACGATTATATTACGCTTAATGTTGCTTTTCCTTACTCAATTCAGCAATTATTATATTTTCATTGATATTTGAACCACTATTTAAGTCTCATCATACCAATCCGCCTTAAATTGATTGTATTTCCAGCAAATACAAAACCCCAAATAACCTTGGATTATTTGAGGCTTTATCATTTGAAAAACAATCGTGCCTTTCGTAAGTTTGAACTTTCAAATTACTTGGCTATCACCGATTTTATCTCAACCGCTCTAACACAACCTGCTGATCTAAAAATCTATGGTATGGCGTGTAATCAAGTCCCGCATCAAAAATATACTCAGTCGCTAAACGGGTAATCGATTTAACCAATACGTCTGCCTGCCAGGGTTTTTCAAAATACTGGTTGATTCCGGCACTATTTATCGCTTGTATTGTATCTGTATGAGTTGCTTGTCCAGTCAACAATACTTTTTTAGTCTCGCTAAAACGGCTGTCTTGACTCACTTCTGTTAATAATTCGACACCCGTTTTTCCTGGCATAACGTGGTCTGAAACCAACACCGCAATATACTCGCCTTCCGAGTCAAGCTCATCCATAAGCGCTAACACTTCATCCGCTGATTCGCAGTCTTCTATATTTAACCACTCAGCTAACGGTTCAAGATCGTGCAATACCGCGCTTAGAACCTCTCGTTGGTCGTCGACACAAATTACATTAAGCTTATCCATGCTAATCCTCGATAGGTAGTTTAATTCTAAATATTGTCTTTGCTTGATCACTTTTGACCGCAATACTGCCACCATAACCAGAAATAATCCGGCGTACGATGGATAGACCAAGCCCCAAACCGAAACACAACCCACCTTTTTTAGTGGTGAAGTTCGGATCGAATATTCGCCTTCTAGTATGTGGCTCTATTTCTGGCCCATTATTGGTGATAGTGACTAATATTCGGTTTCTATTTTGTCGAGTTTTTATCTCAATTTCTGGTGTTTGTATATCTGCCATGGCATCACAGGCATTTTTAATAATATTGACCCACACTTGCACCAATTCCGTTTGTGAACCTTTAAATAGCGGCAGTTCGCCCGGGCGTATTCTCACCGAGACTGGGCGCAAATCGCTATGAAGCAAAGAAACTGCGCGATTAATGCTTTCATTAACATCGACCTCTTCCACAGTATCAATATCCGCTCGTCCCAGTTGTTTGACCGAACGAACAATGCCCACAGTGTGTTTAGATGCCGAACGAAGATCATGCAAATCTCGCCCCATTTTCCAATATTTCACTGCTTGTTGCGGATTTTTAAGCCAATGCGCTGAGATTTCCTCGCTTGGTAAAGCTCTGGCTAAGTCCTTGGCGGTCGATCGATCAAGACCATAACGTTTTTCAAACTCTTTCGCTCGGATTCTTGCATCACTCGAAGAGCTTTTTTGTCCATACAACAGACCATGATCAAAAAACTGGCTCGCTTCAGGGTGCAGCTCCTCTAGCAAGGTAACAATAATATTCTCCAAGCGCTCAGATTTGCTACTCACGACACCAATAGTATTGTTAAGCTCATGCGCGATTCCCGCAGCCAACTGACCTAATGTTGTCATTTGTTCAGCTAAGTTTAGCTTGCGTAACGCTTTCTCTTTTGCCATCGCTTCTTGCGTTGCACGCCATTGACGACGAGACAACTCATTGACAATCACGGGGGTAAACTGTGCCGTAAGCGGTCCAAAAGTCGTTTCCTCTACCGCCGGAATATTGCGATCGATCCATGCCAGTCTCGCATCGGTTTTAGCGATGACCTGAGAAGACGCAATCCCAATACCAGAGAAGAAACTATAAACCCCAATGAATGCCCCTTGACTGGCGGAGAAAACCTTGGTTGAGTTTTCGCCTCTTTCAGAAACATAACCCTCAAGTTCACCATCCAATACATAATAAAGTCGCTCATTCGCGCCATTTTGTTCAATCAACGTTGCTCCCGCTTCCACCAGTAACGTCCGCTCTGGCTGGCTGAAGTAGCGATTAATCAAACTTGTTAAATCTGCTTGATACATCAATTAACCAATATGTCCAACTGAATGAAGTACCCACACCAGTACAAAACTGAGTACAACACCAACAATACCCAAAACCACACCAACACGAGCCATTTGACTGCTCTCTACGTTACCCGTTGCGTGCGCCAACGCGTTAGGCGGCGTACTAATTGGCAGTGACATGCCTAATGATGCTGCAAAGGTGACAACCAGTATCAAGGTAACTTCACCACCAAGAGGGGCAAGAGATGTCATAGAAGATCCCAGTGCGGCCATAATGGGCATTAATAAGTTTGCCGTCGCGGTGTGTGACATGAAGTTCGCCATCACCAAACATAAGAATGCAGCACCAAATAGCACCACATATGGTGAATACTCATCAAACGGACTACTGTGCACCACTAAACGAGCGAGCCCTGTTTTGTCGAGCGCTAATCCCAATGCAATACCGCCAGATACCAACCACAATACATCCCAAGATATCTTCTTAAGGTCTTCTTTATTTATGATGCCTGTGAGTGAAAATACCGCAACTGGAATTAAGGCAACTGTATAGGAGTTCATGCCATGAGCTGACCCCATCAACCAAAGCAAGATAGTCAAACCAAATGTGATATAAACCATTATCGCCTTTGGCGTTTTAAGAAATTTGCCTTTAATCGACAGGTCAATACTCTTCTGATCCGCAGTATAGAGCGCGTTAATAAGGAACCAAGCCAATGCCATCATCACAACTACAAACGGCACACCAAACACCATCCATTCACCAAATGAAATAAAGTTGTCACCCACTAAATATTTTAATGCGATTGCATTTGGTGGTGTACCAATTGGAGTACCAATACCGCCAATGTTAGCGGCAACCGGAATACATAATGCGAATGCAACTCGCCCTGGGTCTTTCGGACCAAACACTGCAATAACCGGGGTGAGAATAGACAACATCATCGCGGTGGTGGCGGTATTCGACATAAACATCGAAAACGTTGCGGTGATAAGCATCAAGCCTAGCATTACGAACTTCGGATCATTGCCAAATGGTTTAAGCAACACACGAGCTAAGTTGACATCTAAACGATATTTAGTTGCCGCCATAGCAAGAAAGAAACCACCGAGAAATAACATAATAATCGGGCTGGCAAACGTGGCCATGATTTCATTGTACTTAAGCAACTCACCAAAATGAGCTTCACCTTGGTCTGAGCGAAGAAATATGATCCCTTTGTCGGAAAGCATCAGCAGTTCAAGGACAATAATCACCACTGACGTTGCATAAATTGGAATAGGTTCAAAAACCCAACACAAGGCTGCCAATAAGAAAATGGCGATCACCCTTTGTTGAAGAATGGTTATCCCTTCAAATGGAAACGCACTTAACGGCATTAAAAGAATCAACAGTGGGATCACCACCGGAATGATGTATTTCAAATAAGAACGCATTACGTCACTACTCTTCCTGAGATTTAAATTGTCTGGCACCATCATCCTCCTGTTTTGTCGGGAAAATTTGGTGTTAGATCAATCTATTTTCATTCATAAATCATGTGGTTGAAAAAGTGTGCTTCACGTCTGCTTTTGTTACACGTAAGCGAGCTACCACCAGCACGCAAACGTTTGCTTTTTGTCGTTATTCCAGTATGATTCGAGCCAGTTTTCAATCTCATTAGACGAAAGGTTTGCTATGTTTGGTACTGCAACTTGTGAAAATTCTACTCGTGTTCTTCTACTCGGCTCTGGTGAGCTAGGCAAAGAAGTCGCCATCGAATGTCAACGTTTAGGCTTCGAAGTCATCGCTTGCGATCGTTATGAAAATGCCCCTGCGATGCAGGTTGCTCACCGAAGCTATGTATTCGATATGCTCGATGGTGACGCTTTAGCCCAAATAATTGCACAAGAGCAACCAGACTATGTCGTTCCTGAAATTGAAGCCATAGCCACCAGCAAGCTAGTGGAACTAGAAGCGCAAGGTCTTAATGTTGTACCCACAGCTAACGCAACCAAACTGACTATGAACCGTGAAGGTATTCGTCGACTCGCCGCTGAAGAATTAAAGCTGACTACCTCTCCTTACCGTTTTGCTGACAACTACCAAGATTTTACCGCCGCTGTCGAAGCGGTTGGCATTCCTTGTGTATGTAAACCAGTAATGAGTTCTTCTGGTAAAGGACAAAGCGTGATTAAAAACGCGGATGATGTTGAAAAAGCTTGGCAATACGCACAAGAAGGTGGCAGAAGTGGCGCTGGACGAGTCATCGTCGAAGGCTTTATCGATTTTGATTACGAGATCACCCAATTGACTGTCAGAGCGGTAGATGGTGTTCACTTTTGTGCGCCAATTGGTCACCGCCAAGAAGATGGCGATTACCGCGAATCATGGCAGCCACAAGTCATGTCTGATGCCGCGCTTAAAGCAGCGCAACATGCTGCAGAACAAGTCGTTAATGCTCTCGGCGGTTACGGTATTTTCGGTGTGGAACTGTTTGTAAAAGGTGACACTGTCATTTTTAACGAAGTTTCTCCTCGCCCACACGACACAGGGCTTGTTACTCTGTTATCACAAGATATGTCTGAGTTTGCTCTACATGTTCGCGCCTTCACTGGCATGCCAATCTCAGCAATCACCCAATATGGTCCTTGTGCCTCAGCCGTTATTTTGGGACAAGGCACATCGAACAATATTCGTTATGATGGTATAGCCGAAGCGTTGAATGCCCCCAAAACACAACTGCGCCTGTTTGGTAAACCTGACATTGATGGCCGACGCCGTCTAGGTGTTGCGATTACCCAGCGCGCCTCGATTGAGCAAGCGATTGAAGATGCAGTCAGTGCGGCTTGTAAAGTAAAAATCACTTACTGATACTTCCTCAATTTCAAACTGAACACATATAAAACGAACAACGCTTGCCACCCTATTCAGGTTCGCAAGCGTTCTGTTTTCTCTCTAGAGCAGCGTTGTATTCGCTATCTGTTAGTGCACTTTATTAAGCCTCAATTAAATACACTTCTTCTGCAAAACGGCTTAACCCTTTCTGAGCAATTTTAGGGTGATGCTCATCCGCTTGGTCACAATAAAGCTTAGTAATTTTAAACTCAGCAAAATGTCGCTGCACTTCTTGTTCGTTGACAGAGAATGGAGGACCTGCCATCTCTTGTTGTGGGTAATCTAGTGTGATTAGTAAAATTCGCGCCCCCGGATTAAGCAAAGCTTTTAGTCGCGCAACGTACTCTTCACGCATCTCTTCTGGTAACGCAACTAACGCAGCTCGGTCATAGACAATATCTACGGGTTTTATCGGCGCAGTAAAGTAGTCACCAACGTAGATAGACAACTCATCAAACTGAAACAACTCATGTTGCCCACCGATTGGCATTACCATTGGTGTATAAAAATGTTCGGCAAAAAAAGAACGAACAGCAATATTACTTAGCTCAACACCTTGCACATCTTGGTGTTTAGTCGCTAACCAAACCAAATCTTCCGATTTACCACAAAGTGGCACAAACACCTTGTCTTCGTTGACTGGCTGAGTCTGTTGCCAAAATTTGAGCAATAGTGGATTCACATCTTCTAGATGAAAGCCGATAACGTTTGATGCCCATTTGTTGTGCCAAAACTCTGGATCTTTCATTTTATTATTCTCTACTGACTTTATGAAAACCAAGACTATCGAAAAGCTCTGCAAATTTAAACTAGCTATTCAGCTAACATTCATTTTCATCCGATATAATTGTTTACACTTTACGGATGAACTAATACGACGTACATCACTCCAAATGATTACAAATGAGAGCTAGTTAAAATTTTTGCACCTACACTATTTGATAGGATTGAGTTTGCTCAGATAGCCCCCATAGATAGTGTAAGGACTTGTTTTGTTTAGGTGTGATGATTTGTATTCCCCCTTTTTCTAAGCAACGACAATTCTGAGGAGAGTGAATGAGCTTTTTCCTGCGAACTACGGCAATTATGCTATTAATGCTAAGCCGTTCTTCAGCTTTTGCCGCCATGCCTGTGGTTGCGCCTAATAGTGATGGCAACCTAAATACAAACCAAGATCAGGTTTGTTCCAAAGCCTTCAAGCACAATTTAAGTGGCTTGTATGGCATTTCATCCACGGATACAACGCCAATTCAACCTTATTCTGATTTCGATGTACTTTACAGTAAGGCGCACCAAGCTCAGTTCGAGCTAGAGACCATCTGTAAAAGTACCGCTCTTCTTACCAGCACTGACGCCTATTTCGCAGGCGTGAAATCGTCTCAACGTGCACAAGAAAAAATCGCCCTTGAACTCGACAATCAAGTAAACCGAATCACTGACTTAGCACGTGCCACTATTGTTGCGGATGACGTGGCAAGTTTGATGGAAGTTTATGAAGTACTTGACCGTGAAACAACCATCGTAAAAGTGAAGAACCGCTTTAAAAAACCGGCAGCTTCAGGTTATCGCGATTTAAACTTATTGGTTAAATTGCCTAAAACCAATTTAGTTGCCGAAGTGCAATTACATTTAAAAGCCATTGCTGATGTTAAATCCGGTCCTGAACATCATTTATATGAGCAAATTCAGCGCATCGAGCGCCATGCAGAAACAGAGATTCGCCAACTAAGCGAATTTGAAACTGCACAAATTGAAACTATGCGTCGCCAATCTCGACAGCTTTACCAAGACGCTTGGCAACCCTACATAACCACCAACTTAAGTGCTGCTTAATCGTCAAACAGGCTGAATTATCAGCCTGTTTTTTATCTATTTGTATCTCATTTCTCAATTACTAAACTATAGTTTTATCAAGAATAACTATAAGAGTTGAGATATGAACACAACCATTATTTGGGCGGGCGCGCCATTAATAACCGCACTCAATGTATACGCAATTTCGCCGCCACCGACCAACTATGGTCCACTACAAACTTACGCACAATCACCATTTATTACTAATGGACTCGCACCGCAGCTACGCTCTGGGTTTTCAATGCCCGCCAACAATGTCGAACTTTCAGCCTCACTCACCGCGGCAAGTATCTGGGCACAGAATGGGCACTATGAACTCGACTACTACCAAAACCAATTACAGCTTAGCGGTAAATGGCAAGTCAATCCCTCTTGGCAATTGGAGTTAGGCTACCGCGGAAATTACGCCGGTAATAACAGCCTAGACGCGCTTACCATCGCATTTCATGACTGGTTTTCTATCGACCAGAATGGTAGGGATCTAGTAGAAAATGATCGCTATATCATCGACGCACCAAATTACGGTATCGAAGAGCACGATTTTAGAGGAGAGATGCTAAGCCAAGGTTTGTACAGTTACCTGCAATACCAACTCTACCAAACAAACCAGCATGGTTTATCGCTAGGTCTCAGCCTTTACTACAGCAATATTGGACAAACATTTTTTGCTCATAGTGATTGGGAGCAAGCTTTGCAGCTCAACTATGGTTATCTTAATGGTAATCACGGTGTTGATGTCACTCTTAGCCAAACCTATCGAGATACTCCGACTAATTTTAATCAAATGCCTTACGTATCCAGTAACTGGTTCATCGGTACCAGTTATCGCTATCAATGGTATCAGAACCATTTTCTCATTGGTCAATTGGGTCTCTATGAAGGCATCTCGAGCGCGGATGATGATTTTTCCAAAGTCGCAACAGAAGTCACTTTGGGCTACCGCTACCAAATGACGCAGTCTGTGCTGGAATTCTCAGTGGTAGAAAATATGATTAATGCCGATAACAGTACCGATATCGCGTTTACTTTCGCTTACCGGTACCGTTATGGGGCGAGTGATTAGATCGCGAGAACTCGTGAAACAGCTGAGTGGATGTCTGAATCTGATGCATCACGTGATAAGGTGAATGAGAGATATTGGTCACCGCGCATGCCAAGTGAACGATCTACTTCCGCTAAGCAATGCACCCATGCTCCTTCGAGTACAAACGACAACTCGATCTCTTTCTTATTGATAAA
>ERZ794982.187-NODE-187-length-17313-cov-4.319852_pt1 | contig 17313 bp, 16 predicted proteins | sample MGYA00433071_ERZ794982 | MGnify/ENA primary metagenome ERZ794982 (study PRJEB30140, sample SAMN00862574) | bioreactor metagenome | study: EMG produced TPA metagenomics assembly of the Bioreactor inoculated with sediment Metagenome (bioreactor metagenome)...
TTATCGTCGTCGTTTTGGATGGCTTTGGTGTCGGTGAAATGCCTGACGTCGCCCGTGTTCGACCGCAAGATTGTGGTGCTAATACCGCCAACAAACTCTTAGAGCACTTCCCACTCAAGCGTCTGCCAACATTAGAAAAATTGGGCTTGCAGAATGTGGTTCAAAACCCCCATTCGATAATGCAAGCCAACCCACAAGCCAATACAGGTTCGGCATGGCTTGCTCATCAAGGTGGCGACACTTTTATGGGGCACCAAGAGATCATGGGCACGCAACCCAAACCACCTTTGGTACAGCCTTTCCAACAAGCACTGGCAAAAATTGAAGCCGCGCTGCTGGCAAAAGAGTACCGAGTCGAGCGCATCACACAGCAGGGGTTAGATTTACTTGTTGTTGAACAGGGGGTGGTAATTGGCGATAACCTCGAAGCAGATTTAGGGCAAGTTTATAACCTCACCTGTAACTTCAATATCGTATCTTTTGCAAAACTACTGGAAATTGCTGCCATTGTGCGGGCAAATAACCCTGTTAGTCGAAATATAGCCTTTGGGGGCGATATCCACTTTGCAGACGATCCGCACAGTATGCAGCGGGTATTCGATGCGATTGAAGTTAAAACGAACAAAGACGGTAAAGCGGCTTACATTGGCGTTAATGCACCTGATAGCGGCGCTTACGACAAAGGCTTCCAAGTGGCTCATTTAGGGTTTGGTGTGGATGCCAAAACTCAAGTGCCATGGCTACTACATCAACAAAACATAAAAACATGGCTGTATGGCAAAGTCGCTGACATCGTCCAAAACCCTCATGGGCAATCGTACCTTTCCATCGTCGATACAGATGAAGTATTCCGCTTATTGAATCAAGATTTAGACAACAACTCGGACGGCTTTTTCTGCGCCAACGTGCAAGAAACCGATCTCTCAGGACACCAGCAAGACCCTAAACAGTATTGGCGAGTACTCGAACGTGCTGATGCTGGTTTAAGCCAAGCAATAGCAAAAATGAACTCTGATGATGTATTAGTCGTCATGGCAGATCACGGCAATGACCCATTCATTGGGCACACCAAACATACCCGTGAACAAGTCCCTTTGTTGGTACATCAAAAAGGCAAAACCGGCATCAATCTAGGTCAACGAATGACTTTATCCGATGTTGGAGCAAGTGTGTGCGCATACTTCAACGCTCTACCACCAGAAAACGGCACACCAATCATTCCTTTGTTAGATTAGCGTAATCGCACCGCCTCTTAACAAATTCCCCCTTGTGTTAAGAGGCTCCTTTTATTTTCACTCTGCTCCAGTCAACCACTCTAAGTATTGATCATCCTTGCTCTCTCATAGTGAGCAGTCATTGGCAGCGATTGCTCTAGGCTTAGTTTTAGTCGTATTTTAGCGGTGATCTTACGATTAGTGCTCTAACTACAAGCAGAACTAGCTAGCTAAAAACTGGGTGATCTCGAATGGATCAATGTTCACGGTTTAGAATGCGAATCTACGATTTTTAACAGACAGATCTATCATGTAATGTGACACAATCTATAAAAATGAAGATCAATTTTAAAGGGAACTTGATGAAATTCCGAACATGTGAAAACCTTACCACAATAAAACATGAAAACCTTTTCACATTTTAAGGGTAGAACAAATGAACAATAAAATAGCAGTGAGTTTACTCAACGCTCTGGGTGGTCAAGAGAACATCCGCGCGCTCGAACATTGCGCGACTCGTTTACGCGTAGTGGTAAAAGATGATGCTAAAGTGAACGCTGAGGCAATCAAGAAAACCACCAAAGTGGCAGGTTACTTCCTACAGTCAGGTCAACATCAGGTGATACTAGGCACTGGCTTAGTCAACGACGTACACGCAGAGATGACCAAGCTGATTGATGGTACCCTTGAAAGCACCAAAGGCGCGGCATATGAAAACTTAAGCCCGTTCCAAAAAGGCTTGCGTGCACTAGCGGATGTATTTATTCCTCTGATCCCTGTGCTGGTTGCAACGGGTCTTTTCATGGGCTTACGTGGCTTTGCACAACAACTAGGCGTTACATTCTCTCCAGATGTTCTGATTATGACGCAAGTCGTTACAGACACCGTCTTCATCTTTTTGCCTGCTCTGGTTGTATGGTCTTCGTTCCAGCGTTTTGGTGGCACACCAGTCGTCGGTATGGTACTTGGTTTGATGCTTATTGCTCCAATGCTACCAAACGCATGGGCAGTGGCGTCTGGTGATGCACAACGATTGTCATTGGGTATGTTCCAAGTACAGGGCTTCCAAGGCACGATCATTCCAGCATTAATCGTGGGTATTTTTGGTGCAAACTTAGAGCGTTGGATTAAATCTTGGATGCCATCTGTCGTGGCACTTGTTTTCACTCCATTTCTAACCATTACTATCGGTATGTTGGCAGGTTTGCTAATTATCGGTCCAATCTTCAACATTGTTGAACATGGCGTAATGGTTTCATCTGAAACGATTGTGAACCTACCATTTGGTATTGGTGGCGCTATCTTCGGTGCATTCCAACAAGTACTGACAGTAACAGGTTTACACCATAGCTTAATGGTGGTTGAACTAAACTTCCTATCAACGCTAAAAGTGAACCCTCTAAACGCACTTATTACAGCGTCTATGGCGGGTCAAGCCGGTGCGGCGATTGCTTACACTATGTCGCTAAAAGACAAAGAGCAGAAAGCATTGAACTACTCTTCAATTGCACCATGCTTCTTCGGCATCACTGAGCCACTACTGTTTGGTATCACGCTAACCAACAGCAAAGTGTTCGCAGCCGGTATGGTCGGTGGTGCGATTGCAGGTGCATTTGCAACCATGATGCACATTGCCCCATCAGTAATGGGTGTAACCTACCTTCCAGCAATTCCTGCTTACTTAGGTAACGGTTTGATGATGTACATTGCGATGATTGCCGTTGGTATGGGCTCTGCGATGGTAATAACAAAAATTCTTCTTAAAACATCTAAAGCATAAATAAAGTGAGAGCCCAGCAATGGGCTCTCTTAACGCATATGAATTCACTCTTAAATCAAGCAAACACCATCCTAAGCCAAGCGAATAAATCGGCTGATGACCATTGGCGCCCAAAGTTTCACATCACCCCACCTTCTGGTTTGCTCAATGACCCGAATGGCTTTATCCAGTTCGATGGTCAATACCATCTGTTCTTTCAGTGGCATCCATTCGCCTGTCAGCATGGCCCAAAGTTTTGGGCACACTGCACCAGTGACGATCTTATTCAGTGGAACTTTAAACCCACCGCATTAGCCCCTGGCAGTGCTTTTGTCCTCAATGATCAACTGCACCTATTCTATACTGGCAATTTAAAAGATGATGCTGGCGAGCGTGTCTCGACCCAATGCTTAGCCAAAGCGGTCGACGAAAAGCTCGAAAGCTATGAAAAGCTTGGTCCAGTGATTCACAACCAACCGCAAGGTTACACAGCCCACTTTCGTGATCCTAAAATTTGGCAACACGGTGAACGTTGGTACTGCGTGCTCGGCGCACAAACTGAGCAGCTAACCGGACAAGTACTGTTGTACTCATCAGAGGATGCGCAGCAATGGCAATACGAAGCCGCAATTGCAGGTGATGGCATTAATGGATTAACTAATTTTGGCTATATGTTTGAGTGCCCAGATCTGTTTGGTCTTGATGGTCAAGATGTGTTGATCGGTTGCCCGCAAGGCATAGCGCCAAATGGTTCTGACTTCCACAACCTTCACAACAATGGTTATTTTATCGGGGAGTTCGATTACGACACCACCCAATATACTCATGGTGAGTTCCACCCTTTAGATCGCGGCTTTGAATTCTATGCACCACAAACGACATTAGCTGAAGATGGTCGACGTTTACTCAGTGCTTGGCTTGGCATTCCTGATGAAGATGACCAACCAACGGTAGAGCATGGTTGGATTCATGCGCTCTCCCTAGTGCGTAGCCTACACCTTGTAAATGGTAAGGTTTATCAACGTCCTGTTGAAGAACACAAAACCCTACGCGGTGAGAAGTTCGATTTCGGTACTCAAAAATTAAGCACCAACCAAGAGCTTACATTTATTGGTGAAAACTGTTTTGAGTTATCGCTCAAAGCCAATGAGATTGAAGGTTTACTGACTCTTCGCCTTGCTGAAATTGATCAGCACTTTGTTGAAATCAGATTCGACTCTGCAACTGGAGTGTTCAAACTCGATCGCAGCCATGCGCTTCACCAACAAGGCAGTCGTGAATGCACTTTGTCTAATCGCGACAGCTTGGATCTACAAATCTTCTTCGATCGCTCTATATTGGAAATTTTTGTCAATAACGGTGAAGAAGTGTTCTCCGGTCGAGTATTTCCAGCGCAACTGCATTCAAACACCACTGTGACAAGCAGTAAGTCGTGTATAATCAAGGAGCTTATTCGATACGACTATTAGGGCGATGACCCTAGCATAAAAGGACACGGGACATGCCAACCATCAAAGAAATAGCGCAATTAGCAGAAACTTCGATATCAAGCGTGTCCCGGGTTATTAATAGCTCTGGCTATGTCGGTGAAGAAGCCCGAAAACGAATTCAAAAAGTACTCGATGAGACGGGCTATCGCCCCAATGCTCTCGCCAAAGCACTCCACTCTAAGCGCAGCCAAACCATTGGCGTTATCTTGCCTAAAATCAACGCGACATCATCTGGTGAAAACATTGCTGGCATCGACCAATATTATGCCGACAAAGGCTATTCAATCATCTTGGGTAATACCAACCATTGCGTTGAAAAAGAAATTGAGTTCTTAGATTTATTCTCAGAAAAACAAGTCGATGGCATTATTTTAATCGCAACCACCATTACGGCTGAACACGAAGAAAAAATTAAAAAGCTGCGCGTTCCTTTGGTCGTGATGGGACAAACGGCAACCGACGGTTCACCGAGCGTGCTGTTTGATGAAATCTCTGCGGTTGAAGATATGATGGCGCACTTATTCGCGCTCAACCATCAGCGTATTGCCTATATCGGCGTTGCAGAATCAGACATTTCGGTTGGGCAAAAACGCAAACAGGGTTATCTCAATGCTCTGGCGCAACATGGGCTTGAAATGAATAAAGAGTGGATGGCTATCGGTGATTTTTCAGTCACCAGTGGCTACCAAGCGTGTCAGGCTATTTTTGAGCAATGCAACATAACACCCGATAGCGTGTTTGCTGTAAATGATAAAATGGCGATTGGCGCGATAAACTACCTACTCGAACATGGTTACCACGTTCCGGAAGACATTAGCGTCTGTGGGGTTGGTGGCGGTAGCATGTCTGCTTACTATAATCCTAAAATCACCTCACTGGTTTATGATTTCCATGAATCAGGTCGAATGGCAGCAGAGTTACTGCATAGCTTGATTGAAAAGTCGCAACAAATATCCGCTAACCATGTCAGCTTTGTGCCCTATTCATTAGCAGTAAGACAAAGTACCCAACAGAAGTAAGATGACAACAACAACTCTCGCGTGAATCACCCCGATCAATTTACACTGTGAATCCCGCGCCAAAACACCACCAAAAGCATCGCTTCATTATGGTGAGTGGCACTATGAATAAGGTAGGATGAGCAAAGTAGAATAGCGTTTGATGGGGGCTAAGAGTGAAGAGTGTAGTTATTGATGTTTGGCAAAGTCACAGTACTCAACCTCGCACAGCTTGGGTGATGCCTGATGGCTGCCAAGATGTCATTGTCACATTTAGTGACAACGCCCTACCCAATATTGAGATCTCACCGCTGCATACCTGCGCAACTCCAGTTCAACTGATCCCCAACCAACATATGCTTGGGCTAAGGCTAGCCGCAGGGTTCGATACCCATTCACTAAACTTAGATCAGCTCTACCGCTATGTTGATGATACAAGCGAGTTAGTCGCCGCCATTGAATCATCTACCAAGCAAGAAACCTCCCAAGTTCAAGAAGTATTGGCCTGTTTGCAGTCTGAGCCACTTAGCATTCAAAGCACGGCGTTGACGTTAGGAGTTTCGAGCCGAACTCTACAGCGACTACTCAAATCTCAAACAAGCTACTCACCGATGTTTTGGCTTCGTTTAGCCCGTGTTCGCAGCGCGGCGAAGATGATTTTGGCTCAGCAACCTCTTGGTCAGGTCGCTTACCACTGTCACTACTCAGATCAAGCCCATATGAGTCGTGAAATAAAACACTGGTTAGGCACAACGCCAACGCAACTCCATCACCGTTCAGATATCGCTAACCAGCTACTTGCCCCCGGTTACTAAAGTTGAATTGGCGAACATATCTCAACAAGGTAACCATTAATATCATGTACATACGCGGTGGTTTGCCCCCAAGGCATCTCTTCAACTGCTTGTACTAGTTCCGCTCCTGCATCTAGAGCCTGATTTAACTGCGGCTCAACATGATCGGTTTCAAATGCAATTTCAAAGGTTGGTGCCGAAGGCGTCGGCTTTACCGCCCCTTTCCCTAGTTGGTTCATCAGCTCTAATGAGCTAAATGAGAGCGTGGTTTCACCAGTTTGCAGCTCTCCATAATCACCACTCTCATGCAGAAAATTGATCGAAAAACCAAAAGCATCTCGGTAAAAATCTAATGTCTTCGCCACATTTTCAACGTACATAATGGTGTATTTCAATTTCATATCACGCCTCCTTGATTGATACCCTAAGCTTAATCATTGTGTTTACGCCCGTCTTGAAGATAGGCGACACACTAACAATTATTCTGACCCAACATGCAAAAATAGAGAGATAAAAAAATACCCTCAGCATCACACTTGAGGGTATTGCTCGTTAGTCACTGCATCGCTTTATGATCTTCCCTATAACCAAAGGAGATCGCCTAAAAGCGATTGTGATACTCAAATTTAAACCGTAAATTGATCAGAGATCTCCGACAGCTTAACCACAACCGTAGAAAGTTTATTGGTCGATTTTTCTGTGCCTTGCGCATTTTCATTGGTTGCAATCGCAAGACCATTGACCTCGATAACCGACTGGTTAATTTCTCGTGCAACGGCATTTTGCTCTTCCGCCGCAGTCGCAATTTGGTTGTTAATGTCTTGAATATCTCTTACTGAATCCAATATCGACATCAGCGACTCACTGGCTTCTCTGGCTAGCGAGATGGCCTCTCCCGTGTTTTTATGGCTCATCCCCATGGAATCGACGGCAGAAGAAGCTACTTGCTGCAACTTATCGATCGTTGTGTTGATCTCGTCAATACTCTTTTGTGTGCGACTAGCCAAGTTACGTACTTCATCCGCCACAACAGCAAAGCCTCGACCTTGCTCACCAGCACGCGCCGCTTCTATTGCTGCATTAAGTGCAAGTAGGTTAGTTTGCTCAGCAATGCTGGTAATAACTTCCAACACACTACCAACTTTTTCAGTTTCTTCTTTTAGCTCCGTAATGGTTTGAGATACCGTGTCAATATCCCTACCTAAGGCGTTCATCACCTCAGACGTCTTATTGGTAACCGTCGCCCCATTACTGGCTTGTTCATAAGCGCTATCAGCCGAATTGGACGCTTGTTGTGCGTTGCGCGAAATCTCTTCTACCGTTGAAACCATTTCGTTCATGGCTGTAGACGTCATTTCCATTTGCAGTATTTGCTTATCAGAACTTTGCTTGGTTTCTTCAACTAACGAAACCAATTCATTCGATGTTTCTTCAACTTGTCTTGACTGAGCGTTAAGCCCGCCGACCAATGATTTGAGGTTTTTATGCATGATAATCGTCGCGGCGTATATCCCTGACGCTTTTGCATTTTCAGGCACTTCAACGGTTAGATCACCTTCCGCAATTCGGGCAATCACTCGTTCTATCTCTTTCGGCTCGCCACCAATAGGAACGTAAATAAGCTTGATAATAATGGCAAAAACAGCAAAAAGGCTGATCACAATTAGCACTAAGGCAGACCACAGTAAGGTCATCAGCATATTTTCACTTGGAGCGAGTATGACGTTGTTTTTCTCAAAGAGATAAATCATTAATCCAGAGTTTGTTGGACCATTCTTCACACCAACAAATTGAGTGCCATCACTCAGTTTGTACTCTAAATAAGAACCTGAAAAATCTTTGTACATCGGTCGGATATCGAAGAAATCTTTACCCAAGTGACCGTCATAAGGGGAATAAAGAACGGTATTATTATTATCAGTTAGGAATACTTGCCCATCAGAGACATTGGATGAAATCATCTGCTGCCATACATCCGATGAAATATCGATACCAACAACACCAATGAATTGATCATTAACAACCAAAGGAACAGACAATGACGTTAGCAATTTGCCGGTTAATTGATCGACCGATGGTTTTGAAATAGCGAATGGTAAACCCGATTTTGGTTCGGTGAACCAACTGCGATCCGTATTCAAATCAGACAGTTTTTCACCCGTATGTTCAAGGCTGGTACCATCTTCAAATACAATGTAGGTTGCTGATGCCTTTCTGGCGATGTGGACTTGATTAAGTAATTCGACAATGGCTTTTTCGTTGGTTATTGAATAACCATTGTACTGAACGGCAGCACTGACCATTTCTAATCTATCTTGAACACCAGCAACGAAAGTGTCGACTTGGTGAGATACCGATATCCCTTGTTGGTGTCTAAATTTTACGGCCTCTTTAAAATTGAAGTCTTTGAATGTTGTGTAACTTAGCAGCGATAAAGCAACGACGAGCACGGCTAAGACTGCGCCTATAAACGAGACGAGCACTTGCTTTAAACTCAAACGATTTAGCATTTATATTTTCCATATAGTTATTAGTCTATTACGAGTTATTAACGGCTTTATTAAACCGTTAATATTCTAATAGTAACCACATATGCATAATCGTTACACTGCTACTGATCCCATATTGCGAATTTTTGGGAATGTTATTCTGGTTTAAGTTTTGGCAGGGGAAAGAACAAGAGGGGGATGTGTGCCAGAGTCTCAACACAGTTTAAGATACTCAAAGCAGAAATCTTACTAACCTATGTTAAATCAACTCGCGTTTTTAAACAGCCTGCCTGTTGGCAGACTGTTTACTATATTCAGTACGTACTAGGAATAATCAAATAGGTATTTATCCATCATATTCACCATTCGACCAATCTCAGGTTTAGTGATGGTATCATTTGCACCAAGTGCCAACGCTTTGGCACGGTTATCTTCACTCATCAACGACGAGAACATAACGATAGGCGTTTGGCTATAGGCTTCAGTGTCTCGCAACCTCTTGACTAAGTGCATACCATCCATGCGAGGCATTTCAACGTCAGTAACAACCGCATCAAGTAGCTCACGGATAGGCAAGTTTTCTTCTTTTGCTATCTCAATCAGGCTCATCAACTTTTCATGAGCTTCACCGCCATCTTTACACGTGATCACGTTGTAGCCTGCAGAAGATAACGTGTCCTGAATCAACGACCGAATAAACGCAGAGTCATCCACCACCATGATCGTTTTACTATTGCGCTTACCAACCATACGTTGGTTTAAATCAACCGATTTATCTCCTGTTACATCGTATTTTTCCATACTCAGCTCAGGGTTAATGTCGGCAATGATTTTTTCAAAATCGATGATCATGATTAGGTTGCCGTCTTTACGCACGACAGCTACGACACAATCCTGCTCTCCACCTTCGAGGAATTGACTCGGTGACTCCACATCATTCCATGAAATACGATGAATACGCGAAATACTGTCAATCAGAAATCCATTCGTCATTTTGTTGAAATCGGTGACGATAACAAACTTATGATCCAGTTCACGACGCGTTGGAACTCCTAGCCAACCTGCAAGATCAACCAGCGGCGTCAACACATCTCGAGAAGAAAAGACACCGATCATATGCGGTTGTGCATTCGGATAATCTGTCGTTTCTGGAACTCGAATGACTTCACGCACCTTCGCGACATTAATGCCGTAATAACAAGTTTTACTACTGCCATCAGGCAATTGTTTCTCTAGGTGGAACTCTATTATTTCGAGTTCATTGGTGCCACTTTCAGTTAAAATACTGCTGGTTACGTTACTCATAAACCTAATTATCCAAAATACGCATCAAGAGAAGGGCTTAATACCATGCCAAGAGAGAGTCACTTTAAGAGCAAAAAGCCAAAGGTTGTTTTGTAATCGTTATAACAGGATTTGTAAACACCAAAATAGGCACCCGTAGCACACTTCTTTATCAACGGATTAATTTTTGTGTTATTTCAACACAAAATACGTACCATCTTCCGATAAAACAGCCCAAATAAAGCGCGATTTGTATTCGTGAGATCCGCAACCTTAATTTATTCAGCGCAACTTAAAATATAGCAATCAGTCAAAGGACGAGCGTTTAATTGCTAAATACCAAGTATGTTGACCAAGCTATTACGCGTGACCTAACAAACGGAAATTCCAATTCTCAACTTCACCGGTTGCTAAACGTTTTTCTACATTTCCGCTCCAGCTTTTTGAAAGACGTTGCTGCGCTTTTAATTGCTCTAGACCTTCTCGGTTTAATGGATCACCAAAATAGCGTTCGCAGACCGCAAGTACAGAAAGTGGGTTGTCTACTCGCTCAATCAATACCAAAGGGTCGTTCACGCTCACCATGCCCGGCTGGATAACTCGATATAACCAGCCACAACGACTGACATCTTGCATATCAATAGAAAACCCTTCAACACCCCAACGCTGGCTCAGCTTCATACATGGCGAACGAGGTTGGCTCACTTCAATAATAGCCTCACCCCACTGATAGCGGTCACCAATACACACATCTGACTCAGTCATCCCTACGGTGCTGATATTTTCACCCATGCCAGGCGCTACCCATTGTGAGTCACTGCGGTATTTACTCGCCCAGTATTCATAATGCTCCGCTGGATATTGGTGCAATGCTCGCTCTACCCCGCCATGAAAACGAGTTTCTGCACATTCGTCGCCATCTAAGCCTGTTTCCGACAAATAAATAGGTTGTTCAACAAGTGATTTATCCATGGCTGTAGTCATGCCATAGCGCTTGGCTACCTTACCGGTATATACGCCTTGCAAACAATAATACTGAGTCATTACCAATCCTGCCTTCTGAGTTTTGAACATAGGTAAGCAAACCAGATTAAGATTTGGCGGCTTTGATTTCAAGCAATTGACATGAACTGACTAGTTGCTGAAGAGCACGTTATGCCATCAATCGATATTTTACTTTCTAGAAAATGGACACCATGTCTTGATTTGAGCAGCTTCGCTTCAACCAGCAGTGATTTCCCAATAACAACTGGAGAATGGAAACGTGTTTCAAGTTTGACGGTCATGGCTTTGATGCTAAGCCCAAATAGGCAATGAAGCATGGCGCTATCATGTAGCGCACTCACTAAACCGCCTTGCATGACACCGTCATAGCCTTGCACGTTTCGAGTTGCTACAATCTCGCCACGCACCGCTCCACCAGCCAATGTTTCAAAATGGATCGGTTGCTGAGCGAAAAATGGCTGTTGGCAGACAACACATTGAGTGTGGTTGTGTGGAATAATAACTGGCATAGATAAACTCTCGCCCAATTGGAATGACGTTATGGCTCGCCCAAAAATTCATCGACAAATCTGTACCCGAGCACCGTATTCTTGCTTCAAACCAAATGGTGTACCAATGGCAGAATTGCAACAAATCACCTTGTTACCAGAAGAATTAGAAGCGCTGAGACTGGCTGATCAGGAAGGATTGAGTCAACTTGATGCCGCAGCTAAAATGCAGGTATCTCGCCAAACATTCGGCAATATTGTCAAACGCGCTCGCGGCAAAGTCGCAGAATGCCTAGTTAACGGGCATGCACTGGTACTCGATAAGTAGTTATTGCGAAGGAATATTGAAAAACGCTTCAAAATAACGGTCTAGTTCGAATGTCCCGGCTCTTGAATTTGATAGAGCGTCTTACTATGTTCGGCACACACTTCTTTGCAATTGCACTCACGCTCAATATCAAGCTGGGCAAGCCCGCCACAACTGCCCTTTAACGGCTTTCGTGAAAACATCACACCAACCGCCATCAAAGCGATAAAGCAGATAAAACCGGTGAGGGTGAGCAGCAAAGTCACTGACTGATCCTCTTGATCACGCCTCTCTTCATTTCAGACAAATTCAGCTTCGGCTTGCGAAGAAGAGTGGATGGGGTTGGCGTAGGCTTTTTACTACCACAACAAGCGCTTTGTTTTTTCGGCTCTTTGCCATATTCAAGGCTCTTAACCATTTCCAGTGAGGCATAATCGAGTTCGCTTATTTGCATTTTCGGCGGTGAAATTAAAACGTTTAGCTTGTTATCAAACAAACGCTTGAGCATTTTTTTACCAATGGAACGCACCACGACAGCCTCAACATTGTAGGCTTTAATGATTTCCATCCACTGCTTTTTCTTACCACATTGGGAAGGCGTTTCTACCAAAGTGATAAACTGCTGAGTATTACGTTGATCATCGACAATCACCACTTGTGGTGAACGAGAAAAATGATTGGCAACTTGAAGGTTGCGACTAGGAATTGCGTATATCATAGTGGCTCTACATTGAGTAAGTAACCACCCCACTATATCGCCAGTTATTGGCATATGCCAATAACTGGCGTGAGATCTTAGATTGCGCTCAAAACAATTATGAACTGGCTTATTTAAGTGCTTCTTTTCTTAACATTTGCTCTACCGAAGCTTTTGGCGTTTTGGCTATTTTGGCCATCAATTCAAAACTTGGCTGAGAAATCGCGTATTTATCTTTCAAAGCATTTAATTGAACTTGCCATAAGCGAGCGGTCATCTCTGCATCGGCTAACGCGCGGTGAAAAACTCCATCATTTTCAATTCGATGATACTTAACCAAATCACCCAACTTATGTGAACTCGTTTCTTGATGCAAACGTCTAGATACCAACAATGTACAAGCAAATTTTCCGGCATAATTGCGACAAATAAGTGCTAATTCGGCATCTAAGAATCGTTGGTCAAACGAAGCGTTGTGAGCAAGTAAGTTGCTACCTTGAATGAAGTCCGCAAACTGGTCCATCACTTCTGCGCAGCTTGGCGCACTTCGTAACATATTGTTGGTGATGCCCGTGTAACCCTCGATAAAACCGCTTACGCGGAACCCCGGATTCATTAAACTTTGAAAGCGATCAATCACTTCACCTTGATGCAGTTTTACCGCACCAATTTCAATCGCTCTGTCACCTTGTTGTGGAGAAAGCCCCGTGGTTTCAAAGTCGAGAACAATGATCGAGTCAGCGGAAGAAGGAATAGACACAAAACACCTAAAAGAAAGCTATAAAGTGGAGAGTGTAAACCACACAAGGAGTAAGGATCAAAATAAGAGTGACACCAATTTTAAAATTGACCTAACGCATAAAATTCAACTTTAACATTGATTATTTTTGCAGCAGAAGGCTAGCACAAAAACAGCCAACTTATTGACACCACCTTTCAAAAATTAAAGGTAAATTTAAATAAAACAATAGATTAATCACATAACACTCTATAGAGCTATGGCGACAAAGCTGTCAACTTATAGGCATCCACTTGCATTCATTCACATTTCAACATGCACCATTAATAACCCACAACAACATGCAACATTGTATTCAAACCTTCTAGCTATAATCGCGCCCAATTTCCTATAACCAAAACAAAAAGCACACTCCAACATGATGAGGGTCAATTGAGCATGTTTAATAGTATTCGCACGCGGATCGCTGTAACCGCAGGTGCCGCAATGGGGTTTACCCTAATCATAGCTATGGGTATGACAACCAATGCATTCACTGATGTTAACCAACAAATCTCTAATAAGGTGACCACCCAGCTTACAGAAGCCACCACTTCTCATCTCCGTTTTACCGCTTCTGAGCAAAGCAAAACTATCGCTAATCAGCTATTTCCAGTGACTCAGAGTTTGAGCCAACTACGCTCAATAATGGAGCAAAGTGCAACAAGCCGCGCTGGTGCCGATGCACTAGTCAACCACTTCATCGCGGCGCTTAAATCGCAAGATGAGGCGGTCTTTGCCGGTTATATGGTTTTTGAACAAAGCACTTGGTCACCTGAAACTGAATTACCAGTCGCTCAAGCGTTTAACCAAGAAGGCTACCTTGCTCCGTTCTTTTCACCAAACAGCAATGGTAGCTTTGACGCATTGGGTATGGAGAGCTTTCGCAACAGCCAAATAAATAACAATGACGAGCGCAAAGACGAGTGGCATTTAGCACCTTACGAAACCGGTCGTCCATTTGTGATGGAACCGTACATGTACCCAGTGAGAGGCAAGCAAGAGCTCATTACTACAATCAGCCAACCACTTAAAGTAAACGGCAAGATCATTGGTTCTCTAGGCTTAGATTTATCACTGGAAGAGCTACAGGGACAAAGTGAAGAGTTAGCCAAAGATCTCTTTGGCGGGCAAGGCAGCATCATCATTGCTTCTTGGAAAGGCGCAACGCTGGCTAACAGCCAAAAACCGACCACCGTCGGTGAGAAAGTTCCCGGTCAGTTGTTCCTACAATGGTCACGAATTCAATCACTCGCGACGCAAGCAGAGATTGGTATGATGACGCAAAATGGTCAAGAATATGCCGTTACCTCGATCGCAACATCCGGTGCTCCTTGGATTGTTATCGTGTCGGTACCCACGCAAATACTGCAAAAAGACATCACCGACTTTGTTGATTGGAACAACATGATGAACCGCCATGCAATTGAGCAAGGAGTTTTGGCTGGTGTGCTTGCGATGCTGGTTGGTGTTATTGCAATGGGCTTTATTGCGACTTCGTTAGGGCGTGTACTGACAAATCTTGTCGACCGCTTTAAAGACGTGGCTCAAGGTGACGGTGATCTTACTTACCGCTTTGAAGTGAAAGGCAAAGATGAAACTGCGCAGCTTGCACAGTGGTTCAATGCCTTTTTAGCACGCATGCAAGAAATGCTACGCACAGCCAAAGAAACTGCGGTACAGGTAGAAAGCCACGCAGGTGCCGGTCAAGCCAGTGCCGAAGTCTCTAAAGAGAAGCTGAACGAACAGCTTAATGAAGTAAATTCGTTAGCGACCGCAATTAATGAAATGTCGGCAGCCGCGCAAGAAGTGGCGAACTCCGCCGTTCAAGCGGCAACTGCTGCTGGGCAAGTACAAGTGAGTAGCCGCAGTGGTATGGACCGCATGGATAATGCAGCAGGCGCGATGGAAGCACTGGCGCATCAAGTAAACGACGCTCAAGCTCAAACCCTATGTCTTGCTGAGTCGAGCTCAAATATTCAAGGTATTTTGACTGAGATTGGTGGCATTGCAGAGCAAACCAACCTACTGGCACTCAATGCTGCAATTGAAGCTGCACGAGCAGGTCAAGCTGGTAGAGGCTTTGCAGTAGTCGCTGATGAAGTACGCAATCTAGCCAATCGAACCCAAAGTTCAACCGAGGAGATTCGTGCAATGCTTGCCCGTCTTGAACAAGATACTCAATCGATTGTCGCTCTAATGCAAAAAAGCCAACAACAAGCAGCCGATACCAAAGATGAAACGCAGGCTGCGCAAAATGCCCTCGCAGAAATAAACCAAGCGATTGAAGTCATTAACGACATGAACAATCAAATCGCTTCTGCTGCCGAAGAGCAAAGCTTGGTGGCTGAAGAGATTAACCGCAATGTGGTGATCATCAACGATACCGCGGTCGACGTGATGGATACCATGGGACAGTCTGTCGATATCAGTAATGAACTATCAGGCAGTGCGACTGACCTACACCATGAATTAAATAAGTTCAAAATCTAACGATTGCTTATTTTCATTTAGAACAGCGCCTGTTGGCGCTGTTTTTTTATCAACTAAGGTTGACCTTCAAACACCTTAACTCCGTCAGGAATGGTATACCAAGAGACTTTTTCTCTTACCCACACGTGAGCTTTCGGCTCAAAAATTGCGTCGTCTTCAAGGTTTACTGGCTTGAGTTTAAGTTTGATAAGCGCAGGCTGATTTGGATCAAAATGGTAGATACGGTTACCGCAACTAGGGCAAAATTTAGCAGCGTTCACATTACCGCTTTCAGCCGGACGGCTCCATTCATTCATCTCGCCACTAAAATCGATATCTTCTGCTTTAACCATTGCAGTCACACTAAACGGTGCCGTCGCAAGCTTCTGACATTCAGTACAATGACACGCTGCCACCATTTGTGGTGCTGCCTTTAGTTGATATGAAACTTGCCCGCATTGGCATTTCCCTTCAATCGGGTAACTCATTGCTTCCTCCTTGTTAGACTACGGAAAAGTTTCCTCGCTTCCCGTATTATTGAAACTCCTCACCTTTGTTGTCTAAGGTTTTGTGCCCACAATTTGTGCACTGCACATAACGATCGATCAACTCTAATGAGGCTAAAGCTCCACCCACCATCGCCCCTGAAAAAAAGCCCGATAAGAACGCTTTAAACTGTTCCTTGCGACTTTTGCCGTATGGGGATTTTTTCTGTTTGATGATTTCTCGGTGTTCACAGGTTTGACCACAATTTGAGCAATAACTATCCGACATGGATGACTCCATAACTCAATACAACAGGATAAACATGGGCATTCACCGCCCAAATTTTTGAACACTATCTAATTTCAATAGCTTATATAACAAGCAGCCTACAAATTTATGTCGGCAAGGTCAAATATTAACCGCTCGCTCGTATTGCTAGCGGTGAGACAAAAGCTTGAATGAGAAACGTCACACCAAACTCTCAGCCGCCAGCATGAAACTAGCTTTTCGGCTTTTGATTAAGCTGACCCATTATCTCTTGCTGTTGCTGAGTACTGGATTCTAGTGCTTGCGCCGTCACTTGAATGGCTTTTGCCATAGAAGAAACATTGCTCGTCGCGGTAACCAAAGTGTGTTGAAGGGGGCGTAATACAAACCAGTAAATAGCAGCGAGAGCAACCACCAACAGAGCAGCAATCGCACTGATGATGATCAACAACTTAAATTGGATGTCATCTAAGAAATGCTGGCTAGTCGTCACCAACTTAGTGCTGGTTTGATTAAAAGCTTGCGGTAGAACTGCCACTGAATCTCGAGAGAGCAGTACTAACTGATCGAGATTGTCTAAAGTACGGTTCAGTACTTGCTGTTGCTCCGCAGTTAGATGCTCACTGTGTGAAATTCTATCCAGAGCGGAAGCGATATGGTCAAGTGATTGCTTGGTTGCATCAAGAGAGCGCTCTATTCCGTCAAGCTCTAATGACATATTGATGTTCACCAGAGATCCTTCTGGTGCTCTCCCCTCTTCCGTTTCCGCCGTTGTAGTCAATGGC
>ERZ794982.188-NODE-188-length-17306-cov-3.733291_pt1 | contig 17306 bp, 11 predicted proteins | sample MGYA00433071_ERZ794982 | MGnify/ENA primary metagenome ERZ794982 (study PRJEB30140, sample SAMN00862574) | bioreactor metagenome | study: EMG produced TPA metagenomics assembly of the Bioreactor inoculated with sediment Metagenome (bioreactor metagenome)...
ATTCAGCATAGATGTCTCGTCCAAAGTCGGCGTCAAAATGCGCTTTGCACTATTTGCGGTAATCACTTATGGCGTTTCAGTCGTCGATATGGCGTTGATTTTAGGTCCGTCTAACCCTCCAACATTTGCAGTTTTAGTATGGCAATGGTTCAGCGACCCCGATTTATCGCTACTTCCTCGAGCATCCGCAGGTGCCGTTGTGCTATTCATTCTAGCCAGCTTACTAATGGGTACTCTTGTACTTGGCGAAAAAACTGTCGTGAACTGGTGTAACCGCTGGCAATACTCTGGCCGCGGGGGATTATCTCTACCAGGCGTGGCATTCCTTTCTTCTTCTGTGCTCCTTGCGGCAGGCGTTTTACCGCTATTAGCGATTTGGAGCCTTGCTCAACGCTGGCGATTTCCCGATCTTATTCCAAGCCAGTTCAGCCTACGTTTTTGGCAATCTGAGTGGAGTAACGTTGTTCCTACTTTAATAAATAGTATTGCGCTAGCTGCTGTGGTTGCGAGTTTGGCGTTGTTACTCGCGTTAGTCGCCCATGAATACAAAATTAAGCATCGTTGGCATTTACCCGATTATCTAATTGCCATGCCAATGCTAATCCCGCAGCTTTCTATGCTATTTGGTATACAGGTGGTTACTCTATATGTCGCAAGTGATTACTTTTCACTTTGGGTTGTCTGGTCGCATCTATTTTTTGCCTTTCCATTTGTCTATCTCGCCTTAGATGGACCATGGAAAAGTTATGACATTAATTTTACTAAAGCGGGATTAAGTTTAGGTAAGTCACCAATACAAGTGTTACTCATGATAAAACTAAGAATGCTGCTACCCGCACTACTTTACGCATGGGCGGTTGGTGCAAGTGTCAGCTTGGCACAATACCTCCCCACCTTAATGCTCGGTGGTGGTCGCATCACCACTATCACCACTGAAGCGGTTGCACTTTCAAGTGGCTTTGACCGACGCGTGACTGCAATTTACGCACTTTGGCAGGCACTACTGCCATTATTGTTTTTTTCAGCCGCACTCTTTATTAGCCGATTAACCACTCGACACTCTCACTCTGTCGTTAAGGAACGAACTGTACATGACTCTTTGTCTAAGCGACCTCACCATTTATAAATCGGGTGAAAAGCCACTATTTGAACACCTAAATATCGAAATCTCGCCAGGCGAAATCGTGGCGATAATGGGACCAAGTGGCTGTGGAAAATCAACGTTACTTAACCTTATCGCAGGTCACTTGTCCGAGGATTTTCATTATCGCGGCCAAATTTCACTTAATGATGTGGCAATAGAGAATATTGAGCCGCACCAACGGAAAGTCGGTATCTTATTTCAAGATGACTTACTCTTTCCTCATTTGAACATTTGGCAAAATCTCGCATTCGCATTACCAAACTCTGTTTCACGTTCAGAGCGTAAACAGCAAGCAATCGCCTGTTTAGAGTCCGTACAATTAGCAGAACTGGCGAATTCCTTTCCTGAACAAATATCTGGTGGGCAACGTGCTCGAGTAAGTTTATTGCGCATGTTATTAGCGAACCCTCAGGCCGCACTTTTGGATGAGCCCTTCAGTAAATTAGACAAAGCTTTACGGATACAATTTAGAGATTGGGTATTCGATCAACTGACACAAGCCAACATCCCAACCCTACTGGTGACTCATGACATTGATGATGTGCCTAAAGGCGCACAAGTATTCAGTTGGCCTTGGGATGCGTTAGATAGCCGAAAAGAAGCCAAAAACGATACACAGGTATAAACAAGATATCGCTTTAAAATTGATAGTAGAGAATCATAATGCTCGACAAGTTCAGTATAAAAATAATACGCCCACCGCTGACTAAAGCCGCGTCTGTGTTGAGTGCTCGCGGAGTGACGGCTAATCAAACGACGCTGGTTGGTTTCTTTATTGGCTGTATGGCCCTGCCTGCTTTGGTGTTTGAGCAATATCAAGTGGCACTTTGCTTTATCGTTATTAATCGGATATGCGATGGTTTAGACGGGGCAATAGCACGAATTCGCGGTATTACCGATGCTGGCGGGTTTCTCGACATCAGTTTGGATTTTCTGTTCTATTCACTGGTCCCATTCGGATTCGTGCTTGCCAATCCTGAACAAAATGCGGTGGCAGGAGCTTTCTTGATTTTTGCTTTCATTGGCACCGGTTCAAGTTTCCTTGCATTCGCGGTGATGGCGGGTAAACGAGGGATTGAAAATCCAATCTATAAAAACAAGTCTTTGTATTATATGAGCGGATTAACCGAGGGCACTGAAACCATCGCCTGCTTTGTACTGTTCTGTTTGTTGCCCCAGCACTTTAGCTTAATCGCCTACCTTTATGGAGCAGCCTGCTGGTTTACCACCTCAACACGGATATGGGCTGGGTACAAGACGCTCAGTTAACTATTCACGCTGGCACCAATCGCACAGTGAACCCAGATAATATAAAAGCCTCTTGCGAGGCTTTTATTATTTTTTGAACACTAAACACTTAAGAGACGCTTGCTCATCAATATCGGCAAACTCTGGTGGGTTACCCAGTCTTTCAATAAATGTCAGCTCAGGAGCGGCTTCTGCCATTCCATCGATCAAGAAATTGCAATCCACTGCTGGTGAATTAACACACGCGAGTACCGTGCCTTGCGCTGTCAGTAAATCAGGTAGGCGACGCAGAATTTTTGCGTAATCTTTAGTTAGAGCAAAACTGCCTTTCTGGAAAGATGGTGGATCGATAATGATCAAATCATAAGGACCTGATTTTTTAATCTTGCCCCAAGACTTAAAAATATCATGCCCCATAAATCGAATCTGATTAAGGTTATGATCATTAAGTTTGTGGTTCTCGCGCCCTTTGTTTAACGACGATTTCGCCATATCAACATTGACCACTTGATCTGCGCCACCTGCAATAGCAGCGAGTGAGAAACCGCACGTGTATGCGAATAGGTTCAACACGTTTGCATGCTTGGCATTGTCGCGCGTCCACTCTCGCCCTAAGCGCATATCAAGGAACAAACCAAAGTTCTGGTTACGACCAATATCAAGTTGATACTTTAACCCTAGCTCTTCAACAATAGGTCGTGCGTCTAGCTCGCCCAGTAACACTTCAGATGGTGCACCATCGGCATAACGATGTTGTAGCAATATCGTGCGCCCTTGGCGCTCTCTCCACACTTCAGAAGTCGACAGAGCTAATAGACCCAACTTCAATTGTGCTAAGAACTCATCATCAACCGATTTGAACAGATTGACAATTAACTGCCCTTGCAACCAGTCACATGTTAACTGGTCTAAACCCTGCCAGCAGCGCCCGCGACCATGAAAAAGTCGACGAACCTCATCAGGTACACCGTGTAGCTGTTGTTCAACATGATTGAGAAAAACGGGGATTTGATTAGATTGCATAACTAAAACTACTTTTTAATTGTCGGCCATGCTAGTTGCCAAGGTTGCAACCAAGCCTGAATACCTTGCTGAATTTCTTGCTCTTGCCACTTTTCGCCAAGGATTGCGAACTCTCGCGGATCACAAACAAACTGATATTGCTCATTCTGATAAGGAAAGCTCAACGCAAAAGCATGCAGATAACCACGGTCAGCCTGACTACCGGCATTGTAAATTGGGTCTCCCACAATCGCGGAGCCTACCGATTTTAACGCCACGCGAATTTGATGAGTTTTACCCGTGTGGGGCTTACACAAAAAGAAGCGTTCACCCGGTTTTGCACTGGCAGAGAAAAACTGAGTGACTGCTGGATTGTGCTGCGAGTTAATCAGCTTCCACGCCGAGCGACGAGTTCGCTCCATGTCACCCTGCACTAGCCCCTGTTTTTTCTTGGGTTTTTTAGAGCCAATCGCCAAATAAAATTTTTCTACCGCTCTGTCGGCAAAGGCTTTTGAAAGCTCACTTGCCGCTTGTGCGTTTCTCGCCAATAACAAAATGCCTGAGGTCATCTTATCTAAACGGTGTACTAAATAGAGTTGCTTATCGCCACTCTCTTTTGCCACCTCAGCAAGCAGCATCGTTTCGCCCGTATCTTTATGAACGGAAACGCCCGGATGCTTATTGATGATTAGGAAATCATTATGGGTGTATAAGATATCAAACATGAAAACGGCTCCAGTTAGGAGCCGAGAGTATATACTTAAATGGTCAGTCTCTAAATACTTACGTGCATCGCTTGTAATGAAGCCTTAATATCAAGCGTCGTTTTGATTCGTTTTCCGCTTATATCCACGGTTGGTGTAAATCAACTACCAGTTTTTCAGTCATCATTCTGACTCGCCAACCGGCGTGCCATTCAGCAAGTTGATCCACTGGCATTGGGCGCGCAATAAAATACCCCTGCCCAAACCCACCACATAGTTGGCGAAGTTTATCCCACTCGGCTTTGGATTCAATGCCTTCAGAAACCGTTTGCATGTTCAGTTTTTTTGCTAGGAAAAGGCTTGTCTCAACGATAGACAAAGCCGTACCACTCTGAAGCATATTTTTTATAAAACTTTGGTCAATTTTAATTTTATCAAAAGGCATATCATCAAGTAGCTTAAATGACGAATAACCTGTGCCAAAATCATCGACTGAAAAAGAAAAACCAACTAGACATAGACGAACAGCGGAAGACAGTGTGTAGCCTAAGTGTTCAATGACCTCACTTTCCGTCAACTCAAAGCGTATCCTTTTTGATAGACTCGGTTTTTTTCTGGCTAATTCGATAACACTCTCAACAAACTCCTCATTCATCAAATCTTGAGCTGAGATATTCACACTAACGAGCGTGCCACACAACTTAGGCAACTCTTTGATGACGTTGTCTAACATCAATTTCGAAAGTTCACTTGTAAGTCCAAGTTGCGTGATTCGCTCTAAAAACCATATCGGTGATAGCAATCCGTATTGTGGGTGCTGCCAACGAACTAACGCTTCACAATCACTCCATTGCCCCGTGGGGAGTTGCACAATAGGCTGGTAATATGCAATAAACTCTTTGCGTTTAAACCCCATCATAATATCTTCATCACTAATGGTTGGCTCAACAACAGAGATGTTTTTTTTAGGTTTATCCGATTGAAGTAATACAGAGGCTAGTTTGCTATGAGTCATTGGTTTACTAATGCTACCACGCAAATTCATATTATAGGCTTCGCACATTCGCGCGGCTGCTTTTAGTACCATCTTTTCAACAGCGCTAGAAATAACAACTTCACCATCATAACCGCTTTCGGCGAGTAATCTTAACAGGGTTATTCCATCGACCATTGGCATGTTAAGATCACAGATAATCATATCTGGACGTTCATTTCCTAAATGTACTAATGCATCATTAGCGCAACCTACAGAGGTGACGCTAATATTCTCAAATTGCTCAAGCAATGTAAGCAATACCACACGCTGAAATGGATGATCTTCGATAACCAATATTTTCTTAAGCATTCTATTAGTCCACTATCATAATCTCTTATTGATACAGTCATTCTTGTACGGCCAAACCAAAAATAATCACATGCGGCAACAACCAAACATCTAGATTATTAACCTTTATATACTGGCACTAATTATTTTCAATCTTACACTCTCGCAAACAGACTAATTTACAGGGCAAGCAATATGCTCCGTTATCACTTGCTTAACCGTTCTCAATAGCGGAGAAACTTCCTTATCAATATCAAGCTTTAATATTCGACTTAAAAATCGAGTCCAATCTGATTTATTGTGTTGTTGGCTAATGTAATATTTGACCAAATGGACTTCAAATGACGAAGTCAGATCCAAGTTCTCTATAGCTTGATAGTCGAGGGGCTTTTCATCATTAATCATTAGTGAATCGAGTAATTTAACATACTCATATTCAGCCTTACCGACAGAGCGACCTTTCATCAGTGTCTGCCATACGTCTTTCGAATCTTCATGCACAATATTATCTTTTGTTTTCAGAATAGCCCAAGCAATGCACAGTTTATTATCAGCCGTGTCCCAAACCGAACCTTTAGACCATTTCAACCATGTATCTAGCGCCTTTTTCAAACGAGATCCATCAACTAACCCATTAATTAATAGCAATATATATGCATAGACATACAATAATTGGTAAGGCGATTTTTCATACAACTGCTCAAGTAAATCGGCTGCTTTATCATATTCTTTATTTAATAATAGACATCTAGCTTCTATGTCTAGTTGCCCAAACGCAGCAAGAGCATTGTTATTTGAACTATGTAGATACTTGCCTGCATCCTCTATTTCTCCTTGATCTAAAGAGACTTCAGAATAGAGTTTTACTGCAGTGGTCGACTGGTTGCTCTTCAAATAGCCCTCTAATAGCTTTTTCGCTACATTAGGCTGTCCTATCGACCAAATATGTGCACATAGTTTGGTAATCGTAAGGTCATAGGATTTTTTTGTTTTCACTAACTTTAGTGATGCTAAAGCGTGCGGCAACCCTTGCTGCTCATAGGCTTCTATCGTTTGGTTAATCGATACTTTTTCTTCAATACAAGCATAAAGTGTTTTTTTGAGAACTTCAGGTTTTAACGGCTTGACTAATATCCCACTAAGATCAAAACCAAGAAAGCCATGAATAACGGGCGAAGAGTTATTCGCTGTAACAACTAATATAATTGAATCATTCGTAATTAACTGTGTTCGATATAGTTTTTCAAGTAGCTGTAACCCAGTGCTGCCCTCCCCTAAATTAAAATCCACGATAAATATATCAAACTTGCCTTTCATACACTCAAGGTAAGCCCTAGAAGCACTGCTAGCCATAACGATATTACTGGGTTTAAGACCAATATTCATAAATATTGCTCTTGTCGATTGACGTATAATTTCACTATCATCAATGATTAATAAGTTCATATCTTCTAAAGATTTCATCGTAACCTCAATATCCAATTCTTATACTTATTTCTTGTCTTAGACGGTGTGAAAGTTCATCCAACTGCTTAGTACATTCTCTGTAGTTTTCGACAATACCTTGTTGAGCAAATCGTTCTAGTTCCGTTGCTACAATCTCTATTTGATTAGATCCTAATGTACTGGCCGCGCCTTTAATCCGATGGGCGATATTTTGTACGTCATCATGATTATGGCTATCCGTTGCTGAAATAAGACTGTCTACATCATTTCGATAGCTTTCATAGAACTGTCGAATCATGTCATGAGCAATGCCTTCATCGCCAAAGATCTCTAGAACAACTTCAAGATCAACAAGATTATCGTTCCTTTCGCTTTGCAAATGGCGGTTCGCCACTGGTGCTGAATCGACAATCTCTTCTTGGTCGACAAATCCTAAATCAAAGTCAAAGCTATCTATTGCATCCAAGCCATCAATAGCTATGTCAGTTTCACTATCATCAAAAGATTTTGCTGAGCAGTTAATTGGAGGCAACCATTTTTCTAACGTGTCTCGAAGCTTTTCTTTTTTCACTGGTTTAGTCAAAAACTCCGTCATACCTAACTCTAGACACCTTTCTGCTTCACCATGAATTGCGTTGGCTGTTAAAGCGATAATCGGTATTGGGCTTTTATTCTGTTCACATTCCTGAGCTCGAATTACTTTTGTCAATTCATAGCCATCCATTTCAGGCATATGACAATCGGTAAGCAACAAGCCATACTGCCTTTTTTGCAGCTCTTCATACGCCTGAACACCATCATCAACAATGTCGGCAACATAACCCAGTTGATACAACATCGTTTTTATCACTTGGCGGTTGATCGGATGATCTTCCGCAACTAAAACGAGACGATTATCATTCAAAGCTTCATCACGAGTTTGAGTAATAATCTCCGGCTGGGCGGGATACTTTATTTCTTGCTCAACGTTTGAGACCTTATTGGTTAAACAGTGATATAGCTGATCTGGCATTAGAGGACTAACGGATAGTTTCCAACAATCGTCATATGGTTCTGGTGAAAATAAAGGCGCATTCTGAACCAAAAGCGTATTCACTTCTGGAAGCTCGCGGCTCAACCACTGTTTGCTTAATCCAAGCTGCTGATATGCGCTATCTGATATAACTATCTGTCGAATCTTGATTTCAGACGCTACACATCCAAGCTCAACCTTACTGTTAAAATCACGATCTATAATCGTTGTTTTTGAACTACTTAAATATCGTTTCAATTCTGATTTTTGGTTGAAATCACCAACGACTAGTACAGGTTCATCCGTTAATTCAACAGGTTTATGCTGCTCTTGAACCTCAACGGGAATGAGTATTCGGAAGCAAGAACCTTGGTTCAACTTACTGGTAACAGTAATTTTTCCACCCATTTGTTCAACCAACTGCTTACTAATCGACAAGCCTAAGCCAGTGCCACCAAACTTTCTCTGTGTACTTTCATCAGCTTGGACAAATGGTTCAAATAAATTGCGCTGACACTGTTCGTCCATGCCAATACCAGTATCACTGATGGTGAAGCAGACTGTCTGTACACTGCCCTCGACATGAAAACTATCGATCGCTAAGCGAACTTCACCTTTCTCAGTAAACTTAATCGCATTATTAGCAAAGTTATTGATTATTTGGCTAAGCCTTACTTCATCAACAATAACCACGTCACAGACGTCTTGTGCCAACCAAAACTCAAAGGTTAATCCCTTTGAATGAGCATGGCTTGATTGAGTCTGTGCCATACGTAGAAGCATTGAATGCATACTCGCAGCGACAGGGGCAATTTCTAGTTTTCCTGCTTCTATTTTTGAAAAATCAAGGATGTCATTAACAATGTGTAGTAAATTGCTCGCAGATTTGGTCAAGCTAGAATGAAGCTTGATCGCCTCAGGCGGAAGTGAATATTCCGTAAACAACTCAAGTAGACTAATGATGCCACCAATTGGTGTGCGTATTTCATGGCTCATATTCGCGAGAAATCGAGACTTGGCTTCCGTCGCCGCTATAGCACTAGATTTAGCCGATTCCAGTTCTTTTTGCTGAGCTTTCAACTCAGTAATATCAGTCAGTACTGTATTCCAAATGAATTTTTCATTCCGTTGGGTAATCTTGCTCTGCAGTTGAATCCATTTATCAAGCGAATGAATATGTATCTCATGAGACATGGTTCCTTGCTCAGCTGAACAACGAGTTTTGACTAGGAAGTCTTCTAGCTGCTCCTCATCCATTAAATCGAAAAATATATGGTGGTCGTCAATCATCTCTTTAGGCGTTACACCCACAAGGTCGAATATGCCTGCACTAACAAAGCTAAATTCGAGATCATCTCTATTTTCCTTAGATTGAAAATGCTGAATTACCGCTCCGTTAACATTATCCGCCAAATACTGAATGCCTTGCTCAGCTTCTCTTGCTCTGATCTCTGCATCTCTTAGCTCGGTAATATTGTGAAGAATCGTCACGGTACCCGCCACTGTATCAGCCGCATCTAAGATATAAGGACACTTCCAGTAGGCAAAGTGCTTATCCTGTTCTGAAAAAACAATCCGTTTTTCTTTACCTTCAATACTCTCGCCGCACAACACGGACTGTTCTTCTACCGAGTCGTAGATAATAGAACCTACTTCACTTACTCTCAGAGCTTGTTCATCGATTTGCTCAACTGCACTGTTTTCTTCTCTTGCCAGTTTATGTACGGTGCGATTCACCGCGACTACTTTCCCTTCCCTATCTTTAACGATGATTGGAAATGGAATCGCGTCTAAAAGAGAGCGTTCAAATTTAATTTTTTGCTGAAGTGCAGTCTCAACTTCTCTTCTCTGTTCAACCTCACGCTGTAATTTTCGATTGGAATAAAAGATCAAACCAATAACCAGCGATGACACACCCAATATGAGTGAAATCCAAACAACTACTTGCTTTGTTTGCACACCCGTTTGATATGAGGTTTGCATCCAACGCTTTTCAATCGCTACCAATTTACTAGGAGGAATAACTGAGATGGCCTTATTGATGATATTAAGTAAGGTTTGGTTTTCTTTATTAACCGCGAACGCTACAGGAATAAAAGAGCGATCACTAAGGCTGTTGATCACTTTTAGTTGTCCAAGATATTGACCCTGCATATAAGGTTGAGCCAGCAATAGTGAGCTCATACCTGCGTCTACTGAGCCTTGCATAATTGCTTCAATCAGATTCTTCTGTGAATCAAACTTGATCACTGTGCAGCTTGAGCACAGCTCTTTATACATACTCAAGCCGTAAGTTTCTGCCACCACGCCAACCGTATCGTCACTATCTAAGCTAAACCCAGATAACACAGTGTTATACTCACTTGAGCGACCCAACACCACCCAAGGCTCGCGCATAAACCCTTGAGTTATAAGCATCTTATCTAGACGATCATCTGTAGGAGATATTGCCGCCATCATCGGAAAACTCCCTTGAAGAAAAGCCTTGTAGGTCTGCTTATGAAGGGGGTCGCTAACGTATTCGAATTGAATGCCTGTCAATTTGCTTATTTCATCCAATACGTCGGCAGCAATACCTTGATATTTACCATCAATGACCTGCTCTATCGGTGCCCAATCCCTAGCAACACCAATATCAACAACCGGATGGCTGTCTATCCATCTCTGCTCTTCTGAAGAGAGGGTCAATGATGTTGCTTTTCTAATGAACTCCTGTTGTTTCTCATCAAGCCAGCGATGAATGATGCGCGAATATTCAGGCATTTCATTGACCACTTTAATCGCATCATTCAATTGTTCTAACAACAGTTTTTCTGATTTTGGGACGCCTAAATAAAGAGTATCTACCGGAAGTTCATCAAGTATGAACATGTCCACCTGATCTCGGTATGGGCTATTTTTATAGTGCTCATATAGCATTACTCCATCGCCAATTTGAGCATCGGCTAAGCCTAAGGCTACCGTTCTTATCGCTTCTAGGTTAGAAGGCACAGACAAGGAGCGAGCGCTTGGAAGAATATTTTTTAGGAAACTTTCATCAGCAAAACCTTTGATTGTTGCAACCGTCTTATTCTTAAGCTCTTCATAGCTACCAATATGTTGAGCGCTTACAGCTCCGCGCCTGATCGCTAAAATTGGCTCAGAAAAAGTCATGATTGACTCTCTCTCTAGTGTCGCTGTTACACCGATCATCACATCCAAATCACCTTTGACGTATGCCGCCATAACATCGCTAAAGGTTTCATAGCTTTGAATTTCTACATCGTAACCTGCTTGATTGGCATATTTTTTAAATAGTGCTGGGAGCAAACCATCAATTTGACCACTTTCATTTTTTATCGCCAATGGTTCGATGTATTTGTAAGGAAAACCAACGACTAATAGCTTGTCATTTTGAGGGGTTGAATGAGCGCTCTCCGCTTGTGAAATTGCAGGACAAACCAACAGAAATGCAACTAAAAGATACCGTGTAAACTTTGCCATCTTCTCTCTTAATACTCTATGTCTATGAACTGATCATCACTATCTAACTGAGTTGACTTCCATGTAGATTTGAATCATATCAGCTCACCGCGCACATATAAAGTGCGACGCACTTTATATGTGCAGTTAATTTATTACTTCGTGACTTAGATACAGATCAAGGGGAGCATTTCAAAGAGTACTTTAACGGTTAATTAATGCAGGGCGATTGAGGCTAGTATGTGGCGAACGGAAACGATCTTTGAGTAAATTCAAATCACCTCCATTCACAAATAAAAAAGCTCGCTGAAATTGCCTTAACGACACTTTCAACGAGCTTTTTTATCTGCTTATGGTGAGTTTGCTTAATAGCGAACAATCACCATAGTTTGTAAGCTTATAGCTTCTTCGATAGTAAGGCGGCGATACCTATCACCACTAATCCAACCACCATGATTTCACCTTTTCCACTATCAAAACCAGCTTTCACACCCGCAATTGCAACGATAGCAATGGCGAAAGGAATCACGTATTTAACTAGGTTGTACCACAAGCCAAACAGTGGGAACTTAATCTGACCATCGTTGGTGATTTCTTTCTCTAGGTCTGCACGATTTAAGCGCCAGCCAGCAAAAATACACACAAACATACCGCCAACCGCAAGGAAGATTTTGTCTGTCAATAAGTCAAAGATATCAAACGCACCAGTAGAGAATAGCGTTGGTCCTGTGCCACCTAACGAAAGAGAAGCAAAGACACACAATGCCGCCATTACCGCACTTGCACTTAACACCGCGGTTGAACGCTTCATGCCTTTTTCATCAATTAGGTAAGAAACTACAACCTCTAAAAGCGATACTGAAGAAGTCAAAGCTGCAACACTTAAACCAATAAAGAACAGTAGCGCTAAAAGTAAACCAATCACGCCGCCCATTTCAGCAAACAGTTGTGGCACGACAACGAAAACCAACCCAGGTCCCGCTGTAGGCTCGATGCTAAATGCAAACATCGCTGGGAACATTGCAACACCGGCAAGCATAGCTACACCAGTATCCATTGCCGTCACCATGGCTGTGGTTTGTACTAAGTTCTCTTTTCTCTTCAGGTAACTACCATAGGTAATCATACAACCCATACCTAAGCTTAATGAGAAGAAGGCTTGCCCAAGAGCGGCTAATACAACGCTACTATTTACCTTAGAGAAATCGGGTTGGAATAAGAACTCTAAACCAGCCATCGCTCCTGGTAGGCTTAAGCCTTTTACAGCAACTAATACCAGAATTAGGAACAGCAACGGCATAAGAATTTTGCCGGCTTTCTCAATACCACCAGAGACACCACGAATAACAACAAAAATGTTAAACAGTAGGTATAGCCCCATCCACATCAAAGGCTGTATTGGATCAGAAATAAAACTACCAAAACTATCGCCAATTGCCTCTGGCGTGCTTAATAGTCCTGTCGCGATCTTATAGATATAAGCCACTGCCCAACCACCTACGACTGGATAGAAGCCCATAATCAGCAAGCCGCTCAGCACGCCAATTACGCCAACAAAAGTCCAGCGTCGGTCGGTTGATTTAAATGCACCAACGGCTGATACACTTGTTTTACGTCCAATAGCGAACTCTGTCAGCATAACGCTGAAGCCGATAAAAATTACGAATAGAAGGTATATTGCAACAAATGCACCGCCACCGCTTTCCCCTGCGGTATAAGGAAACTTCCATATATTACCAAGACCTACTGCTGAACCAGCAGCAGCCATAACGAAACCAAATTTAGACCCCCAGCTATCGCGGGGTTTAGTGGTAGTTGTTGTAGCCACATTATCACCATTTATTATATTGTTGTGTTTACTTAATGTCGGCGTCTTAAAGGTTAACAGTGTAGCGAAAAGTTTACACTGAAGAAAAATTTGTGTGACGCTCTGTGTATGGTAAGTAAAACAGTTTGAGATTAAAATTGGAACCCCACCAGTCTAAATTCCCATTCAAAAGCCACTTTGCGACGGTTGAATGCTGCTTTTTTGCTCAAATTAAACATTTTATAACAAAAACGATCCGCCTGAGCACAGAACGAACTCAGTGATGAAGCATAATCAGCCACCTTTCCGCAACAAAAATATATTTAGTTTTCTGCATCATTTTGTTCAGCTTCAGTTGTTAACCTTGACCAAATAGGCTTAGTATTTAACTAGTTGTTCTGACTAGGATCATTAATGGAAAAGTTTTACCATTTTCTCACACTGGCAAGCATTGTTTTGTACTGGGTGTTAGTCGCAGGTGTCACACTTCGTGTGGTGCTAAAACGCCGAGCCGTCAGCGTATCTTTAGCTTGGCTGATGGTGATTTATATTATCCCCGTTGTCGGTGTTGCCTGCTATTTCTTGTTCGGTGAGCTTAACCTTGGTCGAAAACGGGCTGATCGTGCAAAAGAGATGCTAGCGCCCTTCATTGATTGGTTCTCCAAACTCAGTAATTGTCACGCCCACTCTCCAGAAAATTTTGGGCGGCATATTTATCGAATTGATGAGTTATGTAACAACCGTTTAGGTTTACCAGCACTAAGCGGTAATGAACTCTCTTTACAAAACTCCCCAGAAACCATCATGCGCTCGGTGATTGATGATATAAACCAAGCACAACATAGCATTAGGATGGTTTTCTATATCTGGCACCCTGGCGGTTTAGCGGATGAAGTCGCCAATGCGCTAATCCTCGCGGCTCATCGTGGGGTTGATATCAAACTTCTACTTGATTCCGCCGGGAGTCCACGCTTTTTCCGTAGCGAATGGGTCGCTAAAATGGAGAGCGCGGGCATCAAAGTCGTACAGGCTTTAGAAGTCAGCCCATGGCGTATATTTTTACGCCGTCTTGATCTTCGTCAACACCGCAAAATCATTGTCATCGATGAAAAAGTCGCTTACACCGGCTCAATGAATATGGTCGATCCTGCCCATTTCAAACAGGATTCTGGCGTTGGACAGTGGATAGATATCATGGTGAGAGTCACTGGTCCTACTGTGAACGTGCTGTCTGCTATTCATTGTTGGGATTGGGAAGTCGAAACTGGTGAGCGCGCCTTCCCATCGGTTCCAGAATGCAAGATTGATGACAATAGCTCGAAACACCCTATTCAAGTTGTGCCATCAGGTCCAGGTATGCCGGAGTACTTGATCTACCAAGTGCTGACATTAGCTATCAACCAAGCTAATCATTCGGTGCGCATAACGACACCTTATTTTGTACCAAGTACTGATCTGTTAGAAACACTGAAAATGACAGCGCAGCGAGGCATCAATGTGGAACTAATCATCCCACATAAGAATGACTCTTTAATGGTGCAATGGGCATCGAAGGCTTTTTACAGTGAACTTCTACTTGCTGGTGTGAAGATTTATGAGTTTTATGGTGGGCTGCTGCATACTAAATCTGTAGTGATTGATGAGCAGTTCTGCTTAGTTGGTACAGTCAATATGGATATGCGTAGTTTATGGCTTAACTTTGAAGTGACATTAGCCATCGATGATCAAGACTTTACGCAGCAGATGCATCAACTACAAGACGAGTATATTGCCCAATCGCACACGGTTTCTCTCGATACATGGCGCGAACGCTCTATATTCTCACGCTTTCTTGAGCGGACATTCTACCTGTTCAATCCACTGCTTTAATAATCAATGACCGAGCCTATGCTCGGTCATCTCTATCTTATTACTCAAACAGTTTGAAGCGGCAGTCAGGCGGCAACTGAATTCATCCCATCATGTGATTGGGGGAATGATCGCAGCTGACACAGCGGCTGCTTCAAGTTGTTTGAGTATATCTCCAAACGCTCTAAGCGTTAGTCTTGCTTTGTCAGCGCCAGCATGTTTTAAATATACTCATTCAGCTAGCCCAATTAAGACAAGGACTTAATATGTCAGAAGGCAAACAAACTAAATATGTTACCGCAGGACGCGATAAAAAATGGACTAACGGGGTAGTCAATCCACCAGTGCAACGCGCCTCTACTGTGGTGTTCGATACAGTGGCGGAGAAAAACCATGCCATTATAAACCGTGCAAACAAAACCCTATTCTATGGGCGTCGTGGTACGCAAACACACTTCGCACTACAAGATGCGATGGTTGAAGTTGAAGGCGGAGTTGGCTGTGCGCTATACCCTTGTGGCACTGCGGCAATATCTAACTCTATACTCGCTTTTGTGGAAACTGGTGACCATATTTTGATGGTTGATACCTGCTATGAGCCTACCCGAGATTTCTGCGACAAAATCATGAAGAAGATGGGGGTGGAAACCACCTATTTCTCACCAACGATTGGCGAAGAAATCCAAGATCTTATTCAGCCAAACACCAAAGTTCTATTCCTTGAGTCTCCAGGTTCAGTGACGATGGAAGTGCAAGATGTACCAACCCTCGCCAAGATTGCCCACCAGCACGACATTATTGTCATGCTGGATAATACTTGGGCTGCTGGTGTGAACTTCTCGCCATTTGATCACGATGTTGATATTTCCATTCAGGCAGCAACCAAGTACATTGTCGGTCACTCTGATGTCATGCTTGGTACTGCGGTTGCCAATGAAAAGTGCTGGGATCAGCTACGTGAACAGAGTTACCTTATGGGGCAATGTGTTTCAGCAGACGACGCCTACTTAGGTTTGCGTGGTATTCGTACTTTAGATGTACGTTTGCGTCAACACGCAGAAAATAGCCTTAAGGTCGCGAAATGGTTACAAACTCGCCCTGAGGTCGATCATGTCCGCCACCCTGCATTAGAAACTTGTCCGGGGCATGAGTTTTTCAAACGTGATTTTACTGGTGGAAACGGCTTGTTCTCATTCGTGCTAAAAACCAGCGATACTAAAGCGACAACAGCTTTACTCGATGGCATGAAACACTTCAGTATGGGCTACTCGTGGGGCGGCTATGAAAGTTTGATCCTTGCCAATGAGCCAAAAAGCTTTAACAGCCTAAGAACAGTCGCACATCCTCATTTTGAAGGCACTCTCATTCGCATTCACATCGGTTTAGAAGATGTAAACGATCTCATCTGCGATCTTGAAGCCGGATTAGCTCGTTACAATACCGTGATACTGGAAAAAGCAACATCTCTATAATTGTACGCTCTCGCTCAGTTCATCACTGAGTTGAATTGTTCAAAAAGAAACCCGCGATAATCGCGGGTTTACTTTTTACTTATTCTGCTTCCTCGGGCAACTGACTAAGTGATCATCAACCATGCCTGTTGCTTGCATAAATGCATAACAGATAGTTTCACCGACGAACTTAAAGCCACGCTTTTTCAAAAACTTGCTCATTGCTTTTGACTCTTCAGTTGACACCGGAACCTGTGGCATTTCTTGCCATTGGTTAACCTTAGGTTTGTGGTCAACAAACTGCCAAAGTGCATTCGACAAGCTGCCAAATTCATCAATCAAAGTTAATGTTGCTTTAGCATTAGAAAACACAGATGCAATTTTCCCACGATGCCTAACCACATCAAACTGCTCAACAATCAACTCAACTCGTGCTTGATCTTGTTGGCTCAACTTATCAAGATCATAATCCTCGAAAGCAAGCCGATACCCTTCTCGCTTTTTCAAAATAGTGATCCAACTAAGCCCTGCCTGCGCCCCTTCAAGAGTGATAAATTCAAATAATGTTTTATCATCATAGACGGGCACACCCCATTCGCTATCATGATAGTCCTTTTCAAGCGGATGATTCAGCGCCCAAGCGCAAGTCTGTTTCTGTTGTTCCATCATTCAATGTCTCTTGCTCACTTCATGCTAGATTAACTCGGAATCGTCACTCGATGGAAGAGTCGATACAGTACCGGAACCACAATCAAAGTTAAAACCGTAGCAAAACCCAAACCAAACATAATCGTAACCGCCATCGGCTTGAAGAAGATATCAGGTAGCAACGGCACCATGCCTAGAATGGTGGTAATC
>ERZ794982.189-NODE-189-length-17277-cov-4.470038_pt1 | contig 17277 bp, 15 predicted proteins | sample MGYA00433071_ERZ794982 | MGnify/ENA primary metagenome ERZ794982 (study PRJEB30140, sample SAMN00862574) | bioreactor metagenome | study: EMG produced TPA metagenomics assembly of the Bioreactor inoculated with sediment Metagenome (bioreactor metagenome)...
CCTTGCGGCGCCAGAACCTAAATCTGGTGCGTCTACCAATTCCGCCACGACCGCATCTTGAATCTACATAACTGATAGTTGATTGGTTAAACTAACAGTTTAAATATGGTGGCTACTACGGGATTTGAACCTGTGACCCCATCATTATGAGTGATGTGCTCTAACCAGCTGAGCTAAGTAGCCATGTTTTCGAGCGAAACAATATAAACTATTCTCTCTCTCGGTGACAACCCTTTTTATCAAAAGGTTTCCACTTTAAATAGTGGCAGGTCTACCTGGATTCGAACCAGGGAATGCCGGCATCAAAAGCCGGTGCCTTACCGCTTGGCGATAGACCTACAGCAATAACTTCATCAAAGTTATTTAAATGATGGTGCGGTCGGAGAGACTTGAACTCTCACACCTTGCGGCGCCAGAACCTAAATCTGGTGCGTCTACCAATTCCGCCACGACCGCATCTTGAATCTACATAACTGATAGTTGATTGGTTAAACTAACAGTTTAAATATGGTGGCTACTACGGGATTTGAACCTGTGACCCCATCATTATGAGTGATGTGCTCTAACCAGCTGAGCTAAGTAGCCATTACCATGTTTTTATTCCGTTTCGATTCATCGCTGTCTCGTTGGGAACGGGGCGCATTATGCGTATCTGAGCGAGAACCGTCAATAGTTTTTTCGAAGAAATTTGGATAAATGAATCGTTCGGTTCCTTTTTAAACAAAGAGGCGCGTTAATGATCTAAAACTGGTAAAAAATTGACGGTGGGTATTGAAATTAAAAGGTAGCTTTGGTCAGGGCATAAAAAAAGCCAGCATGTAAGCTGGCTTTTAAAGTCAATAACTTGCACAAAAAATGCGCAGTTAATTATACGTTGAAGCGGAAGTGAACCACATCGCCATCTTTTACGATGTATTCTTTACCTTCAAGACGCCATTTACCGGCATCTTTCGCGCCGCTTTCACCGCTGTACTGAATGAAGTCGTCGTAGCCAACAACTTCTGCACGGATGAAGCCTTTTTCAAAGTCAGTGTGGATCTTACCAGCTGCTTTTGGTGCAGTTGCACCTACAGGGATAGTCCAAGCACGAACTTCTTTAACGCCAGCTGTGAAGTAAGTGTGAAGCTCTAGTAGTTCGTAACCTGCGCGGATCACGCGGTTTAGACCAGGTTCTTCAATACCCATATCCGCTAGGAACTCTTCACGCTCGTCATCTTCTAGTTCAGCCATTTCTGATTCAATAGCAGCACAAACAGCAACAACAACGTTGTTCTCTTTTGCTGCGTATTCACTAACGGCGTCTAGGTACGGGTTGTTTTCAAAACCATCTTCATTAACGTTAGCAATGTACATGGTTGGTTTTAGCGTAAGGAAGTTCAGGTAGTCGATCGCCAACAACTCTTCTTTAGCAAGCTCAACAGTGCGTGCCATGCCACCTTCAGTTAGTACTGGTAGTAGCTTTTCTAGTACGGTGATTTCAAACTTCGCGTCTTTATCGCCGCCTTTTGCTTTCTTTGCGTTACGCTGAATAGCGCGTTCACAAGAATCTAGGTCAGCCAGTGCAAGCTCAAGGTTGATCACTTCGATATCTTCGATTGGTGATACTTTACCAGCAACGTGGATGATGTTTTCATTTTCAAAACAACGAACAACGTGACCGATCGCATCAGTTTCGCGGATGTTTGCTAGGAACTTGTTACCTAGACCTTCACCTTTTGATGCACCAGCAACTAGACCTGCAATGTCTACGAATTCCATCGTAGTAGGCAGTACGCGCTGAGGGTTCACAATTTTTGCCAACGCATCTAGACGTAGATCTGGCACTGGAACCACACCAGTGTTTGGTTCGATAGTACAAAACGGGAAGTTTGCAGCTTCGATACCCGCTTTAGTTAATGCATTGAACAGAGTTGATTTACCAACGTTTGGAAGACCAACGATGCCACATTTAAAACCCATGATTGTAACCTTATTCAGCTTTGAACGTGTGTAAGCGATTTTGTGCTTTGCTTAGGCCATCTTTAATCAAGATGTCGAGACAACGAACGGCTTCATCTGCCGCCGCGTCTAATAGCTCTTGCTCTTTAGCAGGAGCTTTACCTAGTACAAAACCAGCCACTTTATCTTTGTGTCCCGGATGACCAATGCCAATCCGAAGACGATAAAAATCTTTGTTGTTGCCTAGTTTGCTAATGGTGTCACGTAAACCATTGTGACCACCATGCCCGCCGCCTTTTTTAAATTTAGCGACACCAGGAGGTAAGTCGAGCTCATCATGAGCGACCATGATCTCTTCTGGTTTAATTTGGTAGAACTTAGCCAGCGGAGCAACTGCTTTGCCAGATAGGTTCATAAAAGTGGTAGGGATCAATAGGCGAAGATCCTCACCATTTACCATGATACGCCCAGTAAGACCAAAGAACTTAGGCTCATTCTTTAGCGTAACGTTATGAACGCGTGCTAACTCCTCCACAACCCAAGCTCCCGCATTATGGCGAGTCTTAGCGTATTCAGGGCCAGGATTAGCTAGTCCGACAAGAAGTTTGATCTGTTGAGTCAAGGTTGGGATCTCTCTGGAATATCAAAAAGCGCAGTATGATAGCACACAAATCCTGCCTCGGGCGAGGTGTGGATAATAGACGTAATTTTGAATAACGATAGCAATAAAAAAACACCCCTAAATAGGGGTGTTTTCAATTCGGTCTAATCGTGAAAGATTAGTTGAACATTGCAGAGATTGACTCTTCGTTGCTAATGCGACGAATAGCTTCAGCAAGCATGCGAGATAGGCTTAGTGTTGTCACTTTACCCGTCGCTTCAATCTCTTTAGACATAGTGATTGAGTCAGTTACGATCACTTGGTCTAGAACTGAGTTTCCGATGTTTTCAGCGGCATTGCCAGAGAATACAGCGTGAGTAGCGTAAGCGAATACTCGCTTAGCACCGCGCTCTTTAAGCGCTTCTGCTGCTTTACATAGCGTACCACCAGTATCGATCATGTCATCAACGATCACGCAGTCGCGACCTTCAACATCACCGATAAGGTTCATTACTTCAGATACGTTTGCACGTGGACGACGCTTGTCAACGATAGCGATATCGATGTCACCAAGTGCTTTTGCTGTTGCACGAGCGCGTACAACGCCACCTAGATCAGGAGAAACCACTACTGGGTTTTCAAGACCGCGTGACTGCATGTCTTCAAGAAGCACTGGTGTACCGAAGATATTATCTACAGGTACATCGAAGAAGCCTTGAATTTGCTCTGCGTGTAGATCGATAGTTAGAACGCGGTCAACGCCAACGTTAGACAGGAAATCCGCGACTACTTTTGCAGTGATTGGCACACGAGAAGAACGTACACGACGGTCTTGGCGAGCGTAACCAAAGTAAGGGATTACAGCTGTAATACGGCCCGCAGAAGCGCGGCGCATTGCATCAATCATCACGACAAGTTCCATCAGGTTGTCGTTAGTTGGTGCACAAGTAGATTGGATGATGAATACATCGCTACCACGTACGTTTTCATTAATTTGAACAGCGACTTCGCCGTCAGAGAAACGAGATACAGTGGCGTCACCAAGTGAGATGTAGAGACGATCAGCAATACGTTGGGCTAGTTCAGGTGTTGCGTTACCAGCAAATAGCTTCATATCAGGCACGGTGGAAACCTCAGGTTTGCGTCCAGTTTTTAAATAGATGAGTTGTGGGCTAAACGGTAATTAGCCAGTGTCTGGTATAGGGGCGAAACGTTGTTACCTTTAGCCACAAACGCCGACACATTGTCAGATAATTGCTCGAACACGCTTTGTGCATCGTTTTTGCTCAAAAATTCAGCAAAAACACACGATCCAGTGCCCGTCAGTCTCGACGGCGCGTATTGTAGCAGCCATGAAAGTTGCTTATCAACCTCTGGGTACAGCATTCGGACAATTTTTTCGCAATCGTTTTCGTAATCACTCTCTAGAAGTAGGGATAACGGGCGTTTTGGCGTGTCTCTGGTTAAGTCAGGATGGGTAAAAATATCGACCGTTGCGATGCTGACATTTGGTCTAATCACCAAGTACCATTTTTCTTCAGGTTCGACATTGCTTATTTCTTCGCCAACACCTTCGGCGAACGCAGCATGACCTCGTACAAAAACAGGCACATCAGCACCCAATTTGAGGCCAATTTCAGCTAATTGGTCATCATCGCATCCGGTTTGCCATAGGTGATTGAGTGCGACTAGCACGGTAGCGGCATTAGATGAGCCACCGCCAATACCGCCACCCATGGGTAAAATTTTATTAAGTTGAATCTCCGCACCATATTGGCAGCCCGTAAACTGTTGCAGTGCTGTCGCGGCACGCCAAATTAAGTTGTCTTCAAGTGCGACACCAGGAATGTCAGGAGAGAGGTTAATAATACCGCTGTCATTGGCGGTAATGGTTAAATCATCATTATGGTCTAGGAACTGAAATAGAGTTTGCAGTTCATGGTAGCCATTCTCACGGCGACCAGTAATGTAAAGAAAGAGATTTAGTTTTGCTGGTGAAGGCCAGTGTGTGGTTTCACGAATCATTACTTCAAAGTCCACTTAGAGATCACCAAATTGATGGTGGTGTCGTTTTGTTTTAGTTTGAGCTTATACGGAACAGGGAGCTCTGAACCTAAAAATGGTACATCTTGATAGCTTGAATAGATCAGCCTCCAAGTTTGCCCATTAATTTTTTTTGTTAACGATGCCAATGTTTGCGTTTCATTGACACTGAACTCGTCAGCATTGGTTGGCTTCCCTAGTAGCCAATCGTTAAGTTGCTCTACAGGTATGTTTAAGCCCGTGAGATCGGCAATTAAACGGTCAGCACTGGTATCGGTATAAGTTTCGTTATTATAAGTCTCTACCTTGGCACCTGATGGATCAATATTGAGGTTTAACACCGTTTGACCAAGAAAAGATGTCAATCGTAAATCACTGGATTTCGCAGAATTTTGCCAATAAAAAGTGAGAGATTCTCGCTGTTTAGGGGCAATGTAACCCAATCTACCTGCGGCTTTATAATCACGAATAAGCTCTAATCTTTGTTGATGTGCTTGCCATTCCACATTGGTGTAACTGTCTTGTACTGAACTACAACCGGTAACAAGTGTGGTAAAAAAAAGCAGCAAAGAGAGTTTTGATGAAAGTCGCGAAGACATAGCGGACTTAATTCCTTGTTCAACTGGATCTGGGCTGCTAACTATAACATTGAAAAGGACCATTGCCCTTGTTGCAAAAAGGAAATTGCGTACTTTGCAGTCTGATTCAAGCTATGTGGTTGAGAAATAGGGTACAATCGCTTTTTTTATACCCTCAATTTCACGATTAAGTAGAGTAGAGTGAAAACAGTTGGGCGATCCCCTTTTATTCATCGGGGGCATCAAGTAAAATTCCGTCCCTGTTTGCACATCACCAGATTCAGAGAACCCACAGTACATGTCATTGCTTGCTATCGGTATCAATCATAATACGGCTTCTGTAGAACTACGCGAAAAAGTCGCGTTTGGGCCGGATAAGCTACCGAAAGCTTTACAACAACTATCTGAAAGCCCTCATGTTAGTGGTGGTGTCATCGTCTCAACTTGTAATCGTACTGAAGTCTATTGCGACGTCAAACCTTCGTGTAAAAATAAGGTTATTGATTGGCTTGCACAGTTTCATCAAGTCAGTGCTGAAGAGCTCAAACCAAGTATCTATGTCCATGAAGAACAAGCAGCCATACGACATTTAATGCGTGTCGCTTGCGGTTTGGACTCATTGGTGCTTGGTGAACCGCAGATTCTTGGGCAAGTAAAACAAGCATTTTCTGACTCGCGTGCTGGTTTCTCCGTTAATGCAGCAATGGAAAAATGGTTTCAAAAGACCTTTTCAGTGGCAAAACGAGTTCGTACTGAAACTGATATTGGTGGTAATGCGGTTTCTGTCGCTTATGCGGCGTGTACGCTCGCTAAACATATTTTTGAGTCGTTGCAAGAATCAACGGTATTGTTGGTTGGCGCAGGTGAAACCATTGAGCTGGTGGCAAAGCATCTAGCTGCCAATGGCTGCACCAAAATGATTGTGGCTAACCGAACCAAAGAACGAGCGCAGTTGTTGGCAGAACAATTTGGCGCAGAAGTGATCAGCTTGCCAGAGATTCCAGACCATCTCGCAAGAGCCGACATTGTGATCAGTTCTACTGCAAGTCCATTGCCAATTATTGGTAAAGGCATGGTTGAGACAGCGCTGAAAAGCCGCCGTAATCAGCCTATGCTGCTGGTAGATATTGCCGTCCCTCGTGATATTGAATCACAAGTGGGCGAGATTAATGATGCCTATTTGTATTCAGTAGACGACTTGCAGTCGATCATTGATAACAATATGGAGCAGCGCAAAGTCGAAGCGATACAAGCCGAAGCGATTGTCAGCGAAGAAAGTGCCGCGTTTATGACTTGGCTTCGCTCACTGCAAGGCGTCGACACCATTCGCGAATTCCGCCAAAACGCGAATGAAATTCGAGAAGATCTGCTAAGTAAAAGTATTCAAGCGCTCGCCGCTGGGGTCGACCCTGAAAAAGTGTTGCTTGAGTTGAGTAATAAACTTACCAACAAACTCATTCATGCCCCAACCCGTGCCTTACAAAGTGCGGCGGAGCAGGGCGAGCCCGCAAAGCTTGCCATTATTAGACAAAGTTTAGGTCTTGATGACCCGTTATAACTAGAACCCTGAGTTAATAAAATATGAAAGCCTCAATTCTAACTAAGCTACAAACGCTAGTAGAACGTTACGAAGAAGTTCAACACCTACTTGGTGATCCTGGAGTGATTGGCGATCAGGATAAATTCCGCGCATTGTCAAAAGAGTATTCTCAACTCGAAGAAGTCACTCAGTGCTTCCAAGCTTATCAGCAAGCACAAGAAGACCTTGAAGCTGCAGAAGAGATGGCAAAAGAAGACGACGCAGAAATGCGTGAAATGGCTCAGGAAGAAATTAAAGAAGCAAAAGCAGCCATCGAACGTTTGAACGATGAACTGCAAATTTTGCTACTACCAAAAGATCCGAACGATGACCGCAACTGTTTCCTAGAAATTCGCGCTGGTGCGGGTGGTGATGAAGCTGGCATCTTTGCTGGTAACTTATTCCGCATGTATTCGAAATTTGCGGAGAAGAAAGGCTGGCGCATCGAAGTGATGAGCTGTAATGAGTCTGAGCAAGGCGGTTATAAAGAGATGATCGCGAAAGTCAGTGGTGATGGTGCTTACGGTGTGCTTAAGTTTGAATCAGGCGGTCACCGTGTTCAACGTGTACCAGAAACTGAATCACAAGGTCGTGTGCACACGTCTGCGTGTACAGTCGCCGTGATGGCTGAAATCCCAGAAGCGGATCTGCCAGAAATCAAAGCCGCGGATCTGAAAATTGATACTTTCCGTGCGTCAGGCGCGGGTGGTCAGCACGTTAACACCACGGATTCAGCAATTCGTATTACCCACTTACCAACAGGTACTGTGGTTGAGTGTCAAGACGAGCGTTCACAACATAAGAACAAAGCAAAAGCGATGCAGGTACTTGCTGCACGTATCGTACAGGCTGAGCAAGCTCGCCGCGCGGCTGAAGTGTCTGACACTCGTCGTAACCTGCTAGGTTCTGGTGATCGTAGTGACCGTATTCGTACTTACAACTACCCACAAGGTCGTGTGTCAGATCACCGTATCAACCTTACCATCTACCGTCTAAACGAAGTGATGGAAGGTGACTTGGCAAGTTTGATTGACCCTGTGATCCAAGAGTACCAAGCGGATCAGCTTGCCGCTCTAGCAGAGAGCAACTAATTAAATGTCGGCTGCAAACAGTGTTGAGAACACACTAAAGCGAGCCACACAGCAACTTCAAGAGACTGGCAGTGATTCGCCGTCTCTTGATGCTGCGGTATTACTCTGCCACGCCTTAGATAAACCTCGGTCATTTTTAATGACTTGGCCTGAAAAAGAACTTTCGCAGCAAGAGTTGGCGCCGTTTGAGGCTCTGCTATCTCGTCGCTTAACCGGTGAGCCAGTGGCTTACATAGTTGGCGAGCGTGAGTTTTGGTCATTGCCATTGAACGTTTCTCCTACCACCTTGATTCCACGTCCTGATACAGAACGCTTAGTCGAACTCGCTTTGGATAAAGCGCTGATGACACAAGGCGATATTCTTGATCTTGGTACTGGTACTGGGGCGATAGCACTAGCACTAGCTTCTGAACTGCCTAATCGTAATGTGGTGGGTATTGATTTGATGCCAGATGCACAGCAGTTAGCGACAACCAATGCCACTAAGCTAAAAATTCAGAATGTGAACTTTTGGGCTGGAAGCTGGTTTGAGCCGTTAGAGATTGGCACTCAGTTTGCTGTGATCGTTTCCAATCCTCCGTATATTGAAGAGAATGATCCGCATTTAGCTCAAGGTGATGTTCGCTTTGAACCACTAAGTGCATTGGTTGCGGCAGAAGATGGTTTAGCTGATATTCGCCACATTGCCGACAATGCTCGCCATTATCTATTGGATAACGGCTGGTTGTTGTTTGAGCATGGTTACGAGCAAGGTTTAGCCGTGCGCACCATCTTCAATCAGCTGGGTTATCAAGAGGTCGACACGTTCCAAGATTACGGGCACAACGATAGAGTGACACTCGGTCGTTATGTGAAAACACAATAAGAGAGCAGATTGATGTACGAAGGACTGAAACATTTTCACTTACTCACTATTGCACTAAGCGCGACGCTACTTTCAGTACGTTTTGCATTGCTACTGGCTAATTCGCCACTACGTGAGAAAAAATTTCTTAAAGTATTTCCACACATCAATGACACGTGTTTATTGGTGACAGGTATTATCCTATCAATAATTACAGGCTATATTCCCTTCACCGAAGCGGCGCCATGGTTAACCACCAAAATTACCTGCGTACTGGCATATATTGCGTTGGGTTTCTTTGCGCTTAAATTGGCAAAAAATACGCTGTTACGCATATTTGCCTTCCTTGGTGCGCTGGGTTGGTTAATGATGGCGGGTAAAATAGCCATAACCAAAACACCGTTTTTGTTCTAAATTGGTGAATTCGAATGCAAGAATTGTTTGATGAAGACTTTGATGCGCTGGAACTCGCGGAAGGTGCGTTGGTGCTCAATCAGGCGATTGATCCTGAAACACAAGCGGGCTGGGCAACAGCAGAGATGCAGCGTCTGCTGAAAGAGGCAGAGTTGGCTTTGGTCAATGAATGTCACCCACAACAGCGTTTTGACGCTTTTTTGCGACTCTTTTACCAAGAGTGGGGCTTTCAGGGAGATAAAGATGCGTATTTTGATTCGGCCAATGCGTTTGTCGATAAAGTGCTGGAACGTCGCAAGGGGATTCCGGTTAGCTTAGGTTCGCTGCTGCTCTATTTTGGCAAGCAACTGGGCTTTCCAGTTGAGGGCATTACTTTCCCCACTCAGTTTGTGGTGATGGTGCGCTGGCCAGAACACCCAGTGCAATATGTGAATCCTTTCAACGGTGAATACGTTTCGGAACATACGCTGCGAGCATGGCTCGTAGGGCAAAAAGGTCCTTTTGCTAAACTGAAACCAAATTATTTAAAAGCTGCAGATCACCCAACAGTGATTGGGCGATGGCTAGCACTGATTAAAAGTGCATTGCTGCGTGAAGAACGTTACGCTCTTGCTCTACGTTGTTCCGATTTAGCATTGTCTTTTGCGCCAGATGACCCGTATGAAATTCGAGATCGCGGCTTTATCTATCAGCAACTAGACTGTCACCAGATAGCTTTGTCTGATTATCAGTATTTTATTGATCAGTGTCCGGAAGACCCGGCTGCAGAGTTACTTAAAAATCAAGTTCGTGCCATGAGTCAAACTCAGGTGACGTTACACTAAGTCCAGTAACACACTGGCTTACTAGGTTGAAAAAGAGAGAAAATGATGGAACAGAAAATCGTTCATGTTGGTGATATTCCTGTTGCTAACGACAAACCGTTTACCTTATTTGCTGGTATGAACGTACTAGAGTCGCGCGATCTTGCTATGCAAATTTGTGAGCATTACGTAAAGGTAACTGACAAACTTGGTATTCCTTACGTATTCAAAGCCTCTTTTGATAAAGCAAACCGCAGCTCTGTTCATTCGTACCGTGGTCCAGGTCTTGAAGAAGGTATGAAAATCTTCCAAGAACTAAAAGATACCTTCGGTGTAAAGATCATCACAGACGTTCACACCGAAGCGCAAGCGCAACCTGTTGCCGATGTTGTTGATGTGATTCAGCTCCCTGCATTCCTAGCTCGTCAAACGGATCTTGTTGAAGCGATGGCGAAAACAGGTGCAGTAATTAATGTTAAGAAACCTCAATTCATGAGCCCAGGTCAAGTGGGTAACATCGTTGATAAGTTTGCTGAATGTGGTAACGAAAATATCATCCTATGTGAGCGCGGTTCATGCATGGGTTATGACAACCTTGTGGTTGATATGCTTGGTTTTGGCGTAATGAAGAAAGCGTCAAACGGCAGCCCAATCATTTTTGATGTCACTCACTCACTACAAATGCGTGACCCATCAGGCGCTGCATCAGGTGGTCGTCGTGAGCAAACGGTTGAGCTAGCAAAAGCGGGCTTAGCGACAGGTATCGCAGGTTTGTTTATCGAAGCGCATCCAAATCCAGATCAAGCTCGTTGTGATGGTCCATCAGCGTTACCGCTAGACAAACTTGAGCCTTTCCTAAAACAGATGAAAGATCTTGATGATTTGATCAAAAGCTTCGCTAACATCGATATTCGTTAATAACCACACGCATATCCAATTTTAAAAGCTGCCAAGGGCAGCTTTTTTTCTTTCTCAACACAACTCGTTATCAGCTTTTACAGTATTAGCAACTGCAGTTTCCATTTTGACGTTAAAGTAAGGTAATCAGTTAAACGTTTGCTTGTGATCGTTTTTTCAATCAAATGTAAGTCCCCACTTTTGTTGCACTTTTTCTAAAAAATTATAGTGATCAATGTTGCATAAACATGAAAACTGAATGTTCAGCGCAAATGGTTACTTTAAACTATGTCAAGTTTTGCTACTTCAAATTAAATCTGTGTAAGCGAATACGCTCGCTACATAACTCCTATAAGGTAGCAAATGGCAGTGGACCCCAATTAGTTCAAAGGTATGACTATGACGCAACGCCTGATTGTAAAAACAGCACTAAGTGCAGCGATTCTTGCAACGTTAGCTGGCTGTGCAACAGCTCCTCAACAAGAGTGGGAAGCGGATAAAACGTATAAATTGACTGTTCTACACACCAATGACAACCACGGTCGTTTTTGGGAGAACAAATATGGCGAGTACGGCATGGCCGCTCGTAAAACGTTGATTGATGAGCTACGTGCAGAAATTAAAGCCGATGGTGGTAGCGTGCTGCTACTTTCTGGTGGTGATATCAACACAGGTGTTCCAGAGTCAGACTTGCAAGATGCAGAACCTGATTTCAAGGGCATGAACAAAATTGGTTACGATGCAATGGCACTTGGTAACCATGAGTTTGATAACCCACTAGAAGTGCTTTTCAAACAGGAAGAGTGGGCGAATTTCCCAATGCTTTCTGCAAACATCTACGATAAAAAGACTGGCGAACGTATGTTCCAGGCTTACCAGATGTTTAATAAGCAAGGCGTCAAGATTGCGGTTATCGGTTTAACCACAGAAGATACGCAGAAAATCGGTAACCCTGAATACATCGGTGGTATCGAGTTCCGCGACCCTAAAGCTGAAGCGAAGAAGCTAATCGCTGAGCTAAAAGAGACTGAAAAACCGGACCTAATCTTCGCTGTAACCCACATGGGTCACTATGAAAATGCTCAGCGTGGCGTGAATGCACCGGGTGATGTAGCGCTAGCACGCTACCTTACTGAAGGTGACCTAGATATGATCGTTGGTGGTCACTCACAAGAGCCTGTATGTATGGAAGCGCCAAACGTAGTGGCGAAGAACTTCCAACCATCGGACGAATGTAAACCTGATATTCAAAACGGCACTTATATTGTTCAAGCTCATGAGTGGGGCAAATACGTAGGTCGTGCTGATTACGAATTCCGCAACGGCGAACTAGAAATGGTGAGCTACGATCTAATCCCAGTTAACTTGAAGAAGAAAATCAAAGTTAACGGTGAGAAAAAACGCGTATTCATCGAAGATGAAATTGCTAAAGACCAAGAGCTAGTTGAGTTCCTACGTCCTTTCCAAGAAAAAGGTCAAGATCAACTAAACGTTAAGATTGCAGAGACTAACGGTAAGCTTGAAGGTGATCGTAATGTTGTTCGTTTCGAACAAACTAACCTAGGTCGTCTTATTGCGACAGCACACATGACTCGTGCAAAAGCTGATTTCGCAGTAATGAACTCAGGTGGTGTACGTGATTCTATCGAAGGCGGCGACGTCACTTATAAAGACGTGTTGAAAGTACAGCCATTTGGTAACATCGTGACTTACATCGATATGTCTGGTAAAGAAGTGATTGATTACCTTAACGTAGTAGCGACTAAGCCTATCGATTCAGGTGCTTACGCTCAGTTTGCTGGTATCTCAATGACTGTGGCTAACGGCCAAGTATCAGATGTGAAGATCGGTGGTCAAGCGATTGATATGGCGAAGACCTACCGCTTTACAGTACCAAGCTACAACGCAGCTGGTGGCGATGGTTACCCGAAAGTATCGACTCATGACGGTTACGTGAATACTGGTTTTGTGGATGCAGAAGTACTGAAAGAGTACCTAGAAGTAAGCAGCCCAGTAGATGTAAACCAATTCGCACCAAAAGGTGAAATTGTTTACAAGTAGTTCGTTTATAAAGACTAACTATTGACTGTTTTTGACAGATCGCATTAACTTAAGCGGCGCCATTTGGCGCCGCTTTTTGTTTTTAGACACTCATCACTATAAGTTATTGCGCATGGTACCTGTAAGTCGCAGTGGTTTATCCTGATTGGTGATAGGAAGTTTTATGACACCAGCCATCAATACCGCGAAAAAGAAAAAAGTGGTTCATACCATTCATCAGTACCATCACGATCCTCGTGCAGAGAGTTATGGATTAGAAGCGGCAGAAGCGCTAGGGCATGATCCACAACAGGTGTTCAAGACGTTGTTGTTTTGCCTCAATGGTGAGCCGAAGAATTTAGCTGTTGCCGTATTGCCTGTAGAGCACAAACTAAATCTCAAGTTGGCGGCGAAGGCGGCGAATGCCAAAAAGGCTGAAATGGCCAATCCTGATATTGCGCAGAAAACCACAGGTTATGTGGTTGGCGGCATTAGCCCTCTTGGGCAAAAGAAAGCACTACCGACATTTATTCATAATAGTGCGCAGAACTTGCCAACCATGATGGTGAGTGCTGGTCGCCGAGGGTTAGAGATTGAGCTAGCGCCGCAAGACCTTGCTATGCTAACGAGAGGGAAGTTTGTTGAACTCTGTCTTGATTGATCAGCAGACCAAGAGCATTAAAAAAGGGTTGGCAGATGCCAACCCTTTGTCATTTTTGTGCTTTGTGCAGAGATGGGTTAATTAGTCACGAATTTGTGCATTATCAACCACATGATTTTCACCTAAATCTTTAGGTAGGATCAGGTTTAGTACGATGGCTACGATACCGCACAAACTGATGCCTTGTAGGTTGAAGTCACCCACACCAAATGCCATGCCGCCAATACCGAATACCAGTGTGATCGCAACGATCACTAAGTTGCGAGACTTGTGCAGGTCAACGTTGTTTTTGATTAGTGTATTCAAACCAACGGTGGCGATTGAGCCGAACAGTAGAATCATAATACCGCCCATCACTGGCATCGGGATGGTTTGTAGTAGTGCACCTAGTTTACCAACTAACGCAAGAATAATTGCGGTAATTGCCGTCCAAGTCATGATAACCGGGTTATATGCTTTGGTTAGCATAACTGCCCCTGTCACTTCTGAGTATGTCGTGTTTGGCGGAGCGCCAACCATTGATGCCGCGATGGTCGCAAATCCGTCACCCGCGATAGTACGATGTAGTCCCGGTTTTTTGAGGTAGTCTTTACCCGTTACATTGGAAATCGCTAGCATGTCGCCCACATGCTCAACCGCAGGAGCGATAGCAACCGGAATCATAAATAGAATGGCGTTGATGTTGAATTCTGGCATTACAAATGCTGGTAATGCGAACCATGCCGCTTGATGAACTGGTGTGAAATCGACAATACCGTAGAACAAGCTTAGTGAGTAACCAACTAAAATACCGCCTAAAATAGGCATCAGCTTTAAGAAGCCACGAGTAAACACGCTAATAAAGACAGTAGTGATTAACGATGCAGATGAGATCACTAGTGCTGCATTGGCATCAATTACTTGAACGCCGTTTGCTTTACCTAGTGCCATACTTACTGCCGTAGGTGCTAAGCCAAGACCGATCACCATAATAACCGGACCAACAACGACTGGTGGTAATAGCTTGTGGACGATCCCAACACCACGTAGTTTAATCAGACCACCGAGTGCCACGTAAACTAAACCGGCTACCATTAAGCCGCCCATAGTGGCAGGGATTCCCCAAGTTTGAACACCGTAAATAATAGGAGCAATGAAGGCAAAAGAAGAAGCGAGGAAGATAGGAACAGAACGACGGGTGATAATTTGGAAGATTAGAGTACCGATACCGGCACCAAATAGTGCAACACTAGGATCTAATCCCGTCAAGAGCGGAACCAGTACCAGAGCACCAAATGCAACGAATAGCATTTGTGCGCCTTGAATGGCATTTTTCATTGTTTTATTCCTTTATGGTGGCAAATAGTCCAGTTTCACAGCATCTAGCTGGTTTTCAGGCTAAACCCGGAGAAATTGTGGCTCAAAATAAAAATTCGCGGGATTTTATCACCACTGCAAACGATTTCAATCCGATTTAGATCAAATATTCAAATAATTGTGGGCGAGGTCTATATCAAAATTATCAATAATCGGCTAGCCGCCCCAAACTTGTTTGGGATAAATGTCGATGAGGTGAAAAAAGTTTGAGCTCGCTTGATCTCGCAATTGAGGTCAAAAGTTGGTCAGTTCGACTGCCCTTTTGTTGCTCAGATTTGATAAGTTGCTTATCATCTCCGATTAAATGGTTGTAACTGATTCTAGGAAAAATATGCGTTCTATTGTTTTATTCGCATTGGGTCTAATTGGCTTCCCTGCCTTAGCTCTAACTAATGTTGATCTTTACCAAACTCAGATTGTGTTAGATCAGAGCGCAGAGAAACCAGATGCGCAGGCGCGTATTGAAGGCATGGAACAAGTTATTGTTCGTGCATCTGGTATGCAAGACTCGGTAAGTAACCCCGTGGTACAAAAAGCATTAAAGCAGAGTGCTCAGTACATTGCTCAACTTAGTTACGGACAGCTAAACGATCAGCAAACACTGAAGATGAGATTTAATGCCCCACAAATTAATGGACTATTGAGTCAAGCTCAATTGCCTACATGGCCAGCACAGCGAGCCAATGTTCTCGTATGGCTGGTGGAAGAAACGCAATCGCAGCGTACAATTGCTTGGGAACATACAAATTCAGTATCGCTTAAGCAAATGAAGCAACGAGCGATGGAGCGAGGGTTACCCCTTACGATTCCAGTGGGCGATTTTGATGACGTGACGGGAGTGAATATCTCAGATCTTTGGGGTGGATTTGCTTTGCCTGTTGGTCAAGCAAGCCAACGCTACCCAGCAGATGCAGTATTAGTTGTTCGTGCGAGCGATAATAATCTGCGTTGGACACTTTATGATCAAGCGCCAAAAACTATTGGCGTGACACGCCAAGCGCCACTTTCAGGTAGTAATAATGGTGCTGATGCTGCGGATAAAATGATCAACCAAATTAGTGATTACTATGCTAAGCAAAGCAGTGTTGTGGTGGCGAGTGAGTCATCGGAATCGGTGAAAGTTCGCTTTACGTCTTTAAATAATGCGGTCGATTTCTTTGTTCTTGAGCGTAAGCTGCAGCAGTTAAGCTCAGTGGCATCGTTGGATATTCTGAAGATCCAAGGTAACCAAGTGACGTTTTTGGTGCATCTACTGGCAACACCAACAGAGTTTGAACAACAAGTTACACGTCTACGTGAAGCGACACCAATTACGGTTGAAGTGCAACCTACGATTGTACCAGTACAACCAGAGTCCTTGCCTCAAGCAACTGCTCCGGCAGATAGTTCTAATGGTTTAGTTGTAGAACAAGTATTGCCACACATTATCGAACAGGCTCCGGTGGTTGTTGAGCCAGAACCTATGCTGATGTTTGAATGGAAAGCAGGTAAATACGCGACGCCGACACCTGTTGAACCAGTGAAAGAAGCCCCAGCAGAAGCGGCAGGTCTTGACACTGATATTGACGCTTAATTCGTTTTCGATAGTAAAAAGGTCTAGCAATGCTAGACCTTTTTCATTTCTACCACTAAGTGTTGAGCTTATTTGCCAAACTTCGCTTTTTCTTTCTTTTCAACTTCAGATAGCCTGCTGAGTTTAAGTCCTAACTCTTTGCCACGCGCACGCGCATAAAGAATATTGCCAATAAACGCGCCGCTGGTCAGCAGTAGCTCAATCATAGCCAGCCAACGTTCACCGCCATCAACATACAATATGGTTAATGCATGAAGGAAATAGAGCATTAATACGAAATTTGCCCAAGCATGGGTATAGGGTTTTCCGGCTAAAATACCGGGTAGTGGTAGGAGTAAAGGAATACACCAAGCAATGGCTAAAGTGGTGCTACTAATATGAGGATGAGGCGATAAAAAAATCTGCCATATCGCAACCCAAGCAAGTAACGCCAAGTTAGCGCATAGTGCCAGTAAACGAAATGCTTTGGTCATTGGCGTCATATCTTTGAGCAAACTATCTGGTTGCGTGTCGGACATTATCACTCCTTGATTAGTTTTAATGCGGTCGTTGCAAGACGCTTTCCAAGTTGTTTTGCCAATGCGCTTTCTTCTTGGGAAAGTCCTGGTTGAGCCGAATGAGCAACATGACTGGCGCCATATGGCGTTCCGCCTGTTTGCGTGGTGTGTAATTCTGGGTTTGAATAGGGGAGTCCCATCACCAGCATACCGTGGTGAAATAGCGGAAGCTGCATTGACTGTAAGGTGGTTTCTTGCCCACCGTGCAAGCTTGAAGATGAAGTAAATACACAAGCAGGCTTATCAATCAAATCCCCCGCAAGCCATAGTGGACTGGTTTGATCCCACAAGTGCTTAAGTGG
>ERZ794982.190-NODE-190-length-17238-cov-4.273992_pt1 | contig 17238 bp, 17 predicted proteins | sample MGYA00433071_ERZ794982 | MGnify/ENA primary metagenome ERZ794982 (study PRJEB30140, sample SAMN00862574) | bioreactor metagenome | study: EMG produced TPA metagenomics assembly of the Bioreactor inoculated with sediment Metagenome (bioreactor metagenome)...
CGGAACATAGGCTGATCTAAAGTACGCGTTAGAGTTCTCTCTAACGCGTTTGTTTTTATTCAAGATAGACCACCAATAAGTCAGCCTCAACAGCATTGGCTAATTTAGGTATTGATGAGAATAGGCGACTTGTTAACTTATGGTGGTGTCCACAAACCACAAGGTCGATATCCTTTTGTTTGACTATTGCTGAAAGTTTTATATGCAGATCACCGATGACGACGATGGTATCCGTTATTGGGTAATCCGTTTGATCCACTAATGTCATTAGTTCTTGCTGTAATGCTTGTTCTTCTTTGGGTGCCAGAATCACCTTATCAACATCGACAAAAACAAATGACAGTTTGCAATTTGCGCTTTTAGCTAATGAAACCGCCTTATTTATCACCACTTGGCTGGAGTGAGATAAATCAACAGCCACTAATATATGCTTATAGCTCATTACGTTCTCCCAATTGATTTTTGTGTGCTTACTTTAAGTCTAGCATTTGATAGGGGTTAGACCGTAAGTCTGCTAAAATCGCGATTCTCCAGCAATCGTGTCGATAGTGCTGGGTTTACCTAAGACTAGGATCTATTTTGACCAATAATGATATTTTGCGTCGTGTGCGCTATACGTTTGATTTAAAAGATAATGCAATGCTTGAGATTTTTTCTTTAGCCGATTTCAATGCAACAGAAGAGCAAGTTGCAGGCTGGTTGAAAAAAGAAGAAGACGATACTTTTATCAAACTTAGCGATACCGAGTTAGCAATATTTCTAAATGGATTTATCAATTTAAAACGCGGTAAGCGTGAAGGCGAACAGCCAAAACCAGAAGATGCACTGAATAACAACATGGTATTTCAGAAGTTACGCATTGCTTTGAACCTAAAGGCCGAAGATATTCTTGAGATCCTACAACTTGCTGATTTTCGCCTAAGTAAGCATGAGTTGAGTGCATTTTTCCGCAAACCGGACAACAAGCATTACCGTGAGTGCAAAGACCAAGTCCTACGCAACTTCCTATTGGGTGTGCAGCGCCAGTTACGCCCAAGCGACAGTGGTTCAGAGGACTGATAAGAGTCGTCACTGATCCCCAGAGAAGTGAGTTAAGAATGTAGAGAAGGCGTTTCTATATTTTTAACTCACATCAAGTAACGATATTTCTGTTTTTCGACTCGACGATGTTGACTTATCATAAGCGGGTTTAATACGCCTAGCGCGTTGCTTGATTTGGTTGTTTATTGAAGGGTGAATAATGAAAAAATACGTAATAGCATTAGCACTTGTCGCTGCTCTATCTGGTTGTGAAGATGCAACTAAAGCAATCGACCAGGCGCAAGAAGCGGCAAACAACGCCGTTGATAGTATTCAAGAGAAAATTGAGTCGGTTGATTTGAGTCAGTTGAATCTTGATCAATTTGGCGATGCGACAGAGTCGGCAAAAGAGTTTGCGTTTTCTGTAGAAGAGGCACTGAACGCTGATTTCAGTAACCCAGAAGCGTTGACGCAAGTGAAAGAAAATATTGCCAATACCTATGCTTGTTTAGTTGATGCTACGTCAGAATCGACCGCGGAAAAGCTGATGGATAAAGTCCTTGCGACAATCAGCAATGAACAAGCTCAGTCTCTCGTAGAGAAAGGTATTGAGAAAGCTAAAGCGGCTCAAGAGTGTGTGATGTAATCTTTTCAATTAAAGCCTGCCGCTCCTTTTTTAGCAGGCTTTTCCTCCCTTAGTTTCATCTATTGCTGCTGTATGCGGGCTTTTGTACATGCTTACTTTCTCTTTAATAATAGTGATGAGTTTTAAGCTAAGCTGTTTTTAATGAAGCTAGAGATAAGCAAGAAGTACGAGGCAGGGTATGCAAATTATTAAAGTTGACCTTAGTAACCAACATATATACATGAACTTGGCACAAGCTTATGAAGCTGAGTTTTCAAAAATTATGCAAAAGAAGCCAGATGAAAATGGACTTTTCCCGCTAGACACCATTTTAGAAGGTAACGTTACCGGCTATTTACTGTATGTGGATGGTATTCCAGCCGGTCATACCGCGATTGCCAATGAGTCCGATGGGAACTATGAAGTGTGTGATTTCTACGTAGTCCCTTATTTTCGTAAGAACAAAGTCGGTAAGCGCTTCATTACGCAAGTGTTTAAAATGTTAGGTGGACGCTGGGAAATAAAACAAGTGGCTGGCGCTGATCATGCGGTAAACTTTTGGCGTGATGTGATTGGTGAGTATACGGCGGGTAACTATAGTGAAGACAGTTACCAAGATGGGAAATGGGGAGTAGTAACAAGGCAAGCCTTTTCTCATTCCAAGCTATAAAATGTACCGTCACTAACGATCATTTCTACTGATGATTTGTACGCATGTAAGCTAGTCTGTTCTTTCAGTTTACAGCTTATAATTTTTACGGCTGGGCTTTTTCCTCTCTAAAATCTTCCCTTTATTTATTGGCTAGAAATTAACGGTAAACTCTGAAGTTTACTTTGGTCGGTTGACAAGATATTATGCCAAATACCTAAGTGAGAGCAGCCAAAATAACAACAATCCTTACCCGCCTCACCGAATACAGTGGTGCTTTATCATCCATGATGAAGCTTGTATTAATCGTGGCTTATATTCCCCAAGCGATATTATTGATTGGGTGAATTTTTCGATCGTCACGCTCAACGAAATTAACTAATGAAATTACGTTCTTTGCTGCTTGCAACATCTTGTTCTTTTGCCGGTGTAGCGGATGCGGAGTCTTTTTCTTTACCGATTTGGAAAGAAGAAGCGGAAGCGCTTGGTTACGAATTGCCAAAAGCATTTGGTCTCAACCTCAGTTATATGACTTTAGAACAAGGTATTAATGTCGATTCCATTGCGCTGCAAGGATTAGATCCACTCGATTTGAAAATGGAAGCTGAGCCGGGTAAACAGGTTACCGATGTTATTACTTTGCGCGCCGATGTTTGGCTGTTTCCATTTCTTAATATCTATGGCTTGGTGGGCAAGTTAGAAGGTTATTCAGAAACAGCGGTTGATTACAACGTCGGTATTAAGATCGGCGACCGAGTTCGCCCACTTTTTGGCGGTAGAATTGATAGTTTTCGCCTCGATCTTGATGGTGATATTAAAGGTGCGGGTTTCGTACTTGCTGGTGGTTATGAGCAGTGGTTTGCTTTAGTCGATGCCAGTTATACCCAAACTAAGTTAACTGTTGTTGAGGGCGCGATAGATGCGGTTGTGGTATCGCCACGTGTCGGTTACGACTTTCATACCCATGGTGTGCCAATAAGATTTTGGGTTGGTGCGATGTACCAAAATGTAGAGCAGGAGCTCTCCGGTTCTATTCGTGATCTTGGAATTCCACTTGATGGTAGTTTTGAGGTTAAGCAGAGCCTAGTGTCTGAGTGGAATATGCTCGCAGGTATGCAATACGAGATAAACAAAAACTGGTATTTACTCGGTGAAATGGGCTTTGGTGAGCGCGAAAGCTTGTTCTTCTCAATTGATCGTCGTTTCTAAGGAGCTGTAACGATGAAACGGATTGGTCCTGCGGCGATGGCTGCACTACTCATATCTCCAATGACAATGGCTGAAGAAGCGCAATCAGGTTGGATGGATAATCTACTGACTCAGCTAGGTTCAAGCGAAACCGTTGATGAATCGAAGTTGATCGATTGGGGGGTATTGCCTGGACCATTTGTTAACCCAGAACAGGGATTTGGTATTGGTGTTGCCGCCGTCGGTCTTTATACGCCGTATGATTGGCAACAAGGTGATCCCTATTCAACCCTGACAGTGACTTCATATGCTTCAACATCAGGATCTTATGGGCTGGGTGTTAATAACCGTACTTACCTTAACAGTGACAAAGTACGGCTATTGGGTGAAGCGTGGATAAGCCATACGCCCGGTTATTATTGGGGGATTGGTTCAGCCGCAGCGGAGAGTGACCGTAACAAAACCCAATATGAGGCTCAGCGTCTACAAATCAACCCTAAAATTGCGATAGAAGTATTGCCCGATACTTACCTGAAATTTGGCTGGCAATGGCAATCATACAGTGAAGTTAAAGCGGTGGATGGCGACGTTCTGCCTGTTGAAATGCAAGATGCCACGGCAAGCGGTACAGTCGTTGGTTTTGAGTACGACACGCGAGACTTTGAGCCGAACCCGATGCAAGGTCAGTTTGTTGATATTGAATGGGTCGCTAACCGAGACAGTTTTGGCAGCGACAGTAACTATGACAATGTGATTGCCAATTTCCGCCACTATCAACCATGGTCTGACTCCACCATCATCGCGATGGAGGTTTATTCTCAGTCGATTATTGGTGATGCTCCTTGGTTTGATTATGCCCAATTAGGTGATGACCAGCGAATGCGTGGCTACTACCAAGGTCAGTACCGCGATAAGCATCAGCTCTCAACTCAAATTGAATTGCGTCATAGCTTATCTCATCGTCATGGCGTGGTGGCGTGGCTGGGTACAGGTAACGTGGCATCTAGTTACAGTGAACTGTTTGAAAGTGATTGGTTGCCAACCGTTGGGGTTGGCTATCGCTTTGCATTTAAAGCTCGTATTAACGTGCGAGTTGATTTAGGTGTTGGCAAAGACAGCACCGGTTTTTACTTCCAGATCAATGAAGCATTCTAGAGGTGCAGAGTGAAAAAGGCAGCGCTGTTAGTACTGAGTTTGATGAGTGGGATGGTACATTCGCAACAGTTGGAAGCACCTATTGGCGTTAGACCCTGTTGTGCTTTTGGCATGGATCTGAAAGCGCAGTTGGGGAGCATTCCAGTGCCTTTTTTTTCTCTTGAAAACGTTCTCAGTGCCAGTGAAGTAGGCTCTCATCATTATAACGATGGGAGCGAGTCTGTATCAGGCAGTTTGTTTGGCTTAAATGATGAAGTGAACGGCATTGTTTTTACCGACAAGGGTGGTTTTATAGATACCGCTCACGTGCGTGACACCGCGGATTACACCTATTATCTCTTTCAGTTAAACCTTCAAAACCTAGGCGACAATGTGGCGATAGATTTACCGTCAGAGCTTCGTGTGCGCCGAGTTCAGTGGTTAAAACAACACTCCCCTCTTACCGAGCAAGAGCGCGTACAGCGCAGTGCACAAGCGGCGGCTTTTACTGCTTATCGAATGGCGCAATGGCACGAAATAGCGCAATGGTTTGGTATGGTTTCTGTCAGTGGTTTTAAAGAATATGCCTCGGCGTTTTCTTCTGAAGATCTCTATTCTAATATGTTGGGTGCGTTGTTGGCTGAGGCAATTTTGCTAGAGCAACCGGATATTTGCCAAGATGGTTTTTCTAAGGCAATGGATTCCGCTTTCCAACAAGCTCTCGCTCAATTAGAGGTTCAACCACAATCGGTGGCAAGAGAGAAAATGAAGCAGTTGGATGGTAAATGGTGGGATAGTAGCCGCCGATTGCCAGATAAATGGGTCGTACTATTTCGTGACTATCAGCTAGCGCTGAGTCTTAAACCGAATTATCCGGGAGCAGGCACAAGGCTTAATATCGACGATCATTTCGTCGACCAGCAGTCTATTGAAGATTGGGTAAAGTTGGAGCTTCATGCGAGCGATAAAGAGAAGTCGTTTATGGCATTGCCTCAATCACTTAAGTCTATGTCAGTTTGGCACGCACAAGAGTTTCAGCAGTTAGCGGATTTCGCTCAAGCGTGGGACTACCGTACCCATCCTCATAATTAGCTCTATTTATCCGTTGTGTTTGTATCAAGAAAAAGCCCTTAGCGATCAACTAAGGGCTTTTTTGAATGTTTTGCACAGACTTTGATTAATACAAATGTTCAAACTCAGCGATACGTTCTTTGCCTCGTAACAGCAAAAAATTTAAGAAGCGGCTCGGATTGGAGGTGATCACCATCTGTGGATCCACATCGTATTTATTGAGCAGTTCAATAGCATGAGCAAGGTTGGCGATATCTTCGCAGAAATGCGCGTCTGAACCGGTCGTAAAATAGACCCCAATCTCTTTGCCAACTCGTACGATTTCATCGCAGTTAATATCACTGCCGATTCGACTTCTGCCAGTCAAAGAAGAGTTGTTCACCTCAATCGCCACATTGTGTTGTTTGGCGCAGCGTAATACCGCTTCAATATCAAACTTGAAATTTGGGTTACCCAAGTGACCAAGCGCATCAACTTTGCCGCTTTTAATCACGTTGATTAGCGCCTCGGTGTGCTCTGCTTCTGTGGTTGGTTTAAAGACCGGTTCGTGAAAACTGGTCATTATCCAATCTAAGTATTGATGAGACTCATCAAAGAGGTCGATCTCACCTTTGGTGTTTAGCGTGTTGGCTTCAACGCCACGAATAATGCCGACATCACTTAGAAAGCGAGGTAATACAATCTGATTGTGGAAGAACCAGTAGTGCGGTGCTCCGGGCATTTTAGGCGCATGATCGGTAGTGCAAAGAATCTTAAGCCCTTTACGTTGAGCGGCGGCGGCGTTTTCAATAATGGTGCTGTAGGCATGCCCGCTGGCAAGAGTATGGGTGTGAGTATCAACCACGATTTCCATTTTTCCCTCCGGAAAATGCAAGGCAACTGATTTCATTGAATGAGCCGATGTAGAGCGTGCTCGTGATCAGTTGCGGAGAATAACTGATGCTATAGCCGTACGACTTAAATAACTGGCGTGTTTCCTATCAGCATCTTCAAGCCGGTTGAATATAATATGCCCATATATTGCGTCTTAACCCACGCAGTTGCAAGCTATTCCCCTGTTCAAAAAGCGGTCAATTGTTGAGGTTAATTTTTCCTCTTTAATGGAGTTTGGCTAAGAAGATACCCGCGAATTTTTTATCCAACAGATCGAAAATTCATCCACTCGCGCCGCTTTGTTTCAACTGAGTTCGTCTTGGTCGATAAGACATCGATTAATAGGGTGTGGAATTGAATCAAAACACCTCAGAAACCTTGGTTCAAATAAGACCATTGCTTCCTCAACAAGTGAGTGGGAGGCTAAGCATGGTGTCTGATTGGTAGTATGCCTGCGAGTGAAAACGAAGGTGGTATTCATAGTGGCAAAGGCATCTTAGATTCGTTGACACTGGTGGACTAGTAAACGATACAACTGATAAAGAATAGCCGAGCTTTCGATTCTCAATTTAGAATCGGGCTCGGCTTTTTTAATGGTCCTATAGCTGTGCTATTGAAGGTGTTCGCCTTTCGACTAACCACGCGCGAATGTGGTCATAGGCTAAGTTAAACACAAAGGCATAAATGGTGATAAAAATGGTGACGCCAATGTCCATTACTAACGCTTCCCACAAGCCTACTTTTAGTATGTAAGCCATCACGGGTACGGTGACAAACAGCAAACCGGCTTCAAACAACAGCACGTGATTGACACGTGTTATCCATGAGCGTTTCTCTTTCTTACCCGGTACGAACTTATCAAACGCCCAGTTGAAAATAACATTCCAAATCATCGCGATAGTGGCTATAACTATCATTGTTCCTGATAGAAGATTAATGTCGTGGTTGGTAAAAATGGCTAAGCCAATAATAGATAGTGACACGGCTAATACTTCAAAAGTTATCGCATGGAATAGGCGTTCTAATCGACTCACAAACTTCCCCAGTTAATTGTTGTGTTGATTTAAGAGGCGGCGATTATGCGGATCTTAGAAGATAAAGAAAGTTAACAGCTATCACGTATCGTGATACCTTGAGTTTGTCTAAGTGAGTTTTATATCGATAATGTACAGTTTTGAACAACTAAAAATTTTTGCCACCGTATGCGAATGCGGCTCGTTTTCTGCTGCGGCGCGTAAACTGGGGCGAGCCCAATCAGGCGTTAGCCAATCTATCGCTAACCTTGAGCTCGCGATCAATCAGGAGCTGTTTACGCGTGATAAAAATATCCCCAGATTAACAGCAACGGGGCAAGCTTTACTGCCGATAGCAAAGTCGATTCTTAACCAGCAGCAATACTTTGACCAAAAGGTTGAGTCGTTAGATAAATCGGTTGAGAACGAATTAGTTATCGCGATTGATGAGTGCTTAGTGACTGATGCGTTACTGCGGATATTTTCCAATGTAGCGGAGCTATTCCCCATCACTAATTTTGATGTAATCACCGTATCTACCTTTGATGTTGAGGAGTTGGTTCGCACCAACAAGGCGCATGTCGGAATCATCTTTGCTGATGGTGAACTAAGAGAAGATATGGATTTTTTCACCCTAGGGCAGATGCGTTTTTTAAACGTAACATCGCCAGAGCATCCGTTAGCCAACTTAACTGTGGTGCGAGATACTGATCTGAAAGCGTACCGCCAAATTGTACACCGCAGTGCAACGCAAAAAGAGTTGTGGTTTAGCTATGGCATTAGCTCAACGTTCTGGTATGCCAATACCCACCAAATGTTGGCAAAGCTAGCCTGCCAAGGTATAGGCTGGGCGTTAATTCCTGACCAAATGGCAATACCGTTAATAGAACAAGGTAAGTTGGTGCAGCTGCCTGTTGCTCATGAGAAAGATGGCTGGCTAACCACTACTGGGTGTTTAGTTTCACGCAGTCATTCTTCGGGTCCGGTGTTAGATAGTTTGTTGGAGGCGTTGCAAGCCAGTCATTAAGTCGGCTGCTGTGCGAAAAATATCGCCCATAGTATCGTATTTGATATGGGCGATATTTTTTATAGCGGCTCGTTTGTTACTTAATCACCCCACAAACTACGCGTGGACCGCCGCCGCCAAGTGGCGCTGGGTGGTCTGAATGGTTATCGCCACCGGCGTGAATCATTAAAGCTCGCCCATTTAAATCAGTTAATGTCACTCTTGGTGCTAACACTGCTTGGGTGGCATTACCATCCGCATCAACGAACAGCGTTGGTAAATCTCCTAAATGATTGTCATTAGTCCATGGCATTCCATGCTTACCCGTATTTTCAGGGTCATAATGCCCACCTGCAGCACCCCCTAGTACGGTTTTGTCACCTTTCTGTGCGCTCTCACATGAGGGGTTAGTGTGTATATGAAAGCCATGTAATCCGCTAGATAGTCCTTTGAGTTGAGGGGTGAAAACCGCACCGTATTCGCTTGTTGTGATAGTCACCACACCTGCGGAGTTGCCGCTGGCGAGATCAATCATCTCTACTTTCAGTTCTTCTGCAGCAACGCAGCTTGAAGCCAGACACAAAGCAGCCAGTAGTCGTTTTTGTTTCATTGCTCTTTCCTTAGTTGATCGAGTATGCGCTATCGACGCACCTGCTAAGTATGGTGAAAAACCAAGTTATTGACTGAAATTTGTGCTTATTTCTCGTTAATGAGCTTCACTGTTAGCCATATAGAAGCGTGTAGAGTGCAATCAATTTGGGGATCTCGGAGAAAAAACAATTGACCTGTCTATAGCTCTACCGTTTACGATGGCGCTTAGTGACAAGGTCAGCGACTTATTTGTTTAGCATTTAAAGGAAATCGTTATGTATCGCATATCAGAACTGGCGCGAGAATTGGGGTTATCACGTACTACGCTACTCTACTACGAGAAACTCGATCTGATTCGTGGCGAGCGATTAAGTAACGGCTACCGCACTTATAGCGATATGGATTTACAGCGTTTGCGCTTGATTCAGCAACTGCAAAGTGGTGGGTTAACCCTCAAAGAGTGCAAAGCATGCCTTGAAGCCAAAGTCGAACGGTCACTGCTAGTTGAGCGGCTGGAGTTGCTTGATCAAGAGATAGCACAAAAGCAGCAGTCTCGGGATTTACTGGCTGCACTGCTGGGTGAAAAGTCGCTCAATGACTGGCATGAAATGTTAGATAAAGTCGCGCCTGACGCTCATCTTGATTGGCTAATCAAGCAAGGCTTTAGTGAGACAGATGCGCAACGATTACGATGGTTATCTAAAGATATGAATACACATGACACCTACATGGCGGATTTCTATCGCATCTTTGATGTGTTGGAAAGACGAGGTCCTGGCTCGGAAGCGGATACCTTAGCCGCATTGTCAAAGGTACCATTAGATGCCGATAACATACTTGAGATCGGTTGTGGCTTAGGAATAGCAACCAAGCTACTTGCACAGAATTGTGATGCCCAAATAACCGCGATAGATAACGACCAAGATGCGATCAACGAGTTGCAAACGAAGTTTCAAGCGTATGCCGATAAGGTTCAGTTTGAATGTGCCAGCATGACGGATTTGCCTTATGACGATAAATCGTTCGATTTGATTTGGTCAGAAGGTAGTGCCTATATCATGGGTGTCAATAATGCCTTCAAGCAGTGGCGGGCATTGTTAAACGATGGTGGAGTGCTGGTACTAAGCGATTTGGTGTGGACCACCAGTGAACCGAACGAGGTCAACCGAGCCTTTTGGGGCAGTGAATACCCCGATATGACCACCGTGGAGGCGCGTATAGCGCAAGCCAAAGCGGCAGGGTATCAAGTGGTTGATACTTTCCCGATTAGTGACGATGCATGGGAGGCGTATTACCGTCCTCTTGCCGAGCAAGTCGCAGCGCTAAAAGAAGAGATGGTTAACTCACAAGCGATAAAAGATCTCGAGCGAGAACTGCATGCTTATGGGCAGCGTGACCAGCAATTCGATTACCAAATGTTTATTTTAATTAAGGCTTAAGCAGTTGTTTAAGCAAAAAGTAAGAGTAGGAAATGATAAATAACACGAAATATTCCATTGTAGATTTATCTCAAAAAGATGAAATTAAAGCATTGTTTATTAACACCTTTACCGACTCGGAAAGTGTTGAAGAAGGTCAAATGGTTGGCAACCTAGCTTATGAATTAGTGGATACAACAGCCAGTGATGAGCTTTTAATTATTGCCGCAAGCCAAGATGAAATTATGGTTGGGTGTGTCATTTTCAGTAAATTCACATTCACTGAAAACACGGTGAGCGCTTATATTCTTTCGCCAGCTGCGGTAGCAACTGCATCGCAAGGTCAAGGTGTGGGGCAACAGTTAATTCAATTTGGTTTAGACACGTTAAAACAAAATGGTGTTGAACTTGTTGTGACTTATGGCGACCCAAACTTCTATGCCAAAGTGGGTTTTGCGCAAATTACGGAAGATCAAGTTAAAGCGCCATTAGTATTAAGCTACCCGCACGGTTGGTTAGGTCAAAAACTGGATGGTTCTGAATTGGTTGCGATTGCGGGTGAAACAGCTTGTGTGGCAGCCCTTGATCATCAGAAATACTGGTAATACTTGAAGGGGGACATCAAACCCTTGAAGAGTTGTGATTATTACCCATATTAATGTGACTAATAATGAGTTAAGGATGGATAGATTCCATCCTTTTTTTATGCCTACGAGGCAAAGTGAAATTGACTTAAATCAAGCAAGTGACCGATCGATTTTTTGGTGGTTTTGTAAACAAAAAGTAACAACGCGCCGTTGAGTGTAGTAATGGCAGGGTGTTTAAATATTAATCAATTTTAACATCGATTATTACCATCAGCTCTATCGATTTTTTACATTTTAACCAGTTTAACGTTTGCTTTAGTTTGGCTTCCAGAGCGTTTCAAGTAAGAAAAACGCCACGTTAGTGAGGTTTGTTGAATCTCTGAGAGAGGAAGTCTCAATGAAAACCATAGTAGCAGTTTGTGTATTGTCGGCTCTTTCGTTTGGCGCGTATGCAGAACGTCAAAACCAAGAACCTATTAAAGTAATCGAGCCTATAACTGGCTTAGATGCTAAGAAAGTAGAACTGGGAAAAACCTTATGGTTTGAACCACGCCTTTCGGCATCAAACACCATTTCATGTAACTCTTGCCATAATATTGCCAAAGGTGGGGTAGATAATTTACCAACCTCAATTGGTCACAAGTGGGCGATTGGTCCTATCAACTCACCAACGGTATTTAACTCCGATCTTAACTTTGTCCAGTTCTGGAATGGACGAGCAAAAGATCTACAAGAGCAAGCCGCAGGTCCGATTGCTAACCCATTAGAGATGGCATTTACCCATGATCTTGCCATAGATACGCTTCAGTCTATCCCTCAATATCGTCTGTGGTTTAAAGACTCTTATGGCGTTGAAACCATTACTATTGATGAAGTAACTGACGCAATAGCGATCTTTGAGAAAACACTTCGTACCCCGAACGCTCCTTTTGATAAGTGGTTGAAAGGGGATGACACTGCGTTAACTGTCGCGCAAGTTGAAGGGTATAAACTGTTCAAAGATAAAGGATGTACCGCGTGTCATGCTGGTCCGCTTGCTGGTGGACAGATGTACCAGAAAATGGGTTTAGTGAAGCCATTTGCCACCGATAACCCAGACATTGGGCGAAAAGCGATTACTGGCAATGATTTCGATAAGTTTGTCTTTAAAGTGCCAACACTGCGTAATATTGACCTGACTTATCCGTACTTCCATGACGGCTCAGTGTGGGATCTCGAAGAAGCTGTATCGATGATGGCAGATTTACAACTTGGGCAAAAACTCAGTAAAGAAGAGTCGGCGAAAATTACCGAGTTCTTGCGATCTTTAACGGGTGATTTACCTGAAGTGACACTGCCTCACTTGCCGCCATCCAGTGTGGAAACGGCAAGACCAAATATCTAGCCTAGTAAAAAATTAAGGAGCTCAATGAGCTCCTTTTCTATCGGAAGTTAAACAGTTCACTATGGAAGTTAGCAAGATTAAACCGCTCACCTTTAAGCTGGTTTTTCAAAGCATCTCTAAAACCTGTCGGTCCGCAGAACCATATACTGGTATTGTCTAAGTTCCCTTTGTGTTTTTTGATTTCACTAATGCTGAGAAATTCCATTATTCGATTGTCGATTACGTGAAACTCAATATTAGCTTCTGTCACGGCGCGTTCAAATTCTCGAATTAAAGTCGGTGAAGGCGCTTGGGTGCAGTAGTAAAAAGTCACGGGAGCATGAGTATTGCTCAATTTCAACTCCGCTAGTCGGGCTTTAAAAGCTGCACAACCAATTCCCCCTGCGATCCATATCTGCTGTTTATTATCATCAAACTGAAAGTCACCATAAGGGCCTTCTATTTCGACTGCGTCACCAACATTAAGTTGTTGGTGAAGGGTAGCGGTGAAGTCACCGAGCGCTTTGATGGTGAACTCAACCAACGACGCTTGGCTTGAAGAGGTGATGGTGAACGGGTGCGGCTCTTCTCCTGCCACTTTCAAAAAGGCAAATTGTCCGGCTTTATGTCCTTGCCAGCGTGGAAGATTGATTTGTACTTTAGTGGTTTGGTTAAGCTCATCATGCTCAATGCTTTTCACACTGCCTTGGAAGGTTCGGCGCTTACCAATCAGCCCTAAAAGGCTCATACCAGCACTGAATACACCAGCGATGGCTAAACACACGACCACAGGTGTGATTAAGTTATCCCAATAAGCGGGTTTAATCAGAACAACTGAATGATATGCGATCACCACAAAGATGAGTGCCATCAGTTTATGGGTAATACGAAATCGTTTGTACTTGATTGGTGCAAATAGGGCGATGAGTGTGAGTGCCATAAATAGGTACAGGCTTAACTCTCCCACAGATTCTGCACCACCTCGCAGGCTCATTACCATAGCTTGTAAAGAGTCCGCATCAAACTGAGGACGATTATGTCCAGCGCGCTCTAGTATGCCAAATTCAACCAACTTTTTCGGTACAATTGCTAGCAACCAATGCACTGCGCCAATCACGACACCATAGATTGCCGTCCATTTATGCAACCGATAGGATTTATCTAGCCCAGCGGTGAGTTTTTCAATAAATGGTAGGCGAAGTGCCAGTAACATTGTCACTGTTAACAGTAGTAGCGAGATAATCCCAGTCATTTGGATCAGTGCACTGCGCCACTGCATAAAATTGCTGTAGCTAAAAAGGTTAGGCTCAGCGAGTAGCCAAATAAAGCTGCAAACTGCTACCAAAAATAGAATGTAACGATAGAGTCGGTTCATGATTAAGCTCCTATAGAGCTTATACTTTACTCGCTGCTATGTAAGCTGCGGTCAAGGTAAGTAAAGCAGTGTAAAGGTGTTGTGCTTATCAAATGGAATTGACGTGTAACTTAATGACAAACAGACGATTTATAGCGATGAAAATGAATGGAGAATCGCAACTTCTAGCTCGTGTTCATGTTTAATTCGCATGCTGTTGCACGTAAAAAAGTGATCGTAATCAGATTATGATTATTTCAGGGCGCAGCGAAAGTGGTAAATAGGCAAGGTAAACGATTGCATGCCGAAATGGCATATTTAAATGTGAATTATATGATCGTTTATTGTTTGTATTTAGAGCGTTAATGCGACTTAAAATGATCTGATAATTACGTTGTACTTCCATTATCACATTTTATTCACATTTCTAACTATGTAATTTATCACTAACGTGCGTTGGTCACAGTTTTTGCCTGGTGCAGCAGTGAGTCATTGTATTGAGACTTACCATTCCCTCATCGATTCACCTTAACCCTACACATAACTAATACATAGCTAAAAGGATTGATGAAGATGAAAAAGGTCTTACTGAAAGCGGCAGCTTTAACGCTAGCGCTAAGCGCTGCAGGCGTACAAGCTAAAGATTATGAAATCGTCAACGTTGTCAAAGTATCTGGTATTCCTTGGTTTAACCAAATGAACAAAGGTATTGAGCAAGCAGCAACAGATTTCGGCGTTAACGCCCGCCAGCTTGGTCCTTCTACACCAGATCCAGCGCAACAAGTGAAAATCATTGAAGATTTAATCGCAAAAGGTGTGGATGCGATTACAGTAGTACCAAACGATGTAACGGTACTTGAACCTGTGTTCAAGAAAGCTCGTGAGAAAGGCATCATTGTACTGACGCACGAATCTCCAGACGGTCATGGCGCAGATTGGGATATCGAAACGATTGATAATCAAGCGTACGCGAAAGCGACCATGGATGAGCTAGCGAAAAACATGGACGAGAAAGGCGGCTACGCCGTTTATGTTGGCTCGCTAACCGTACCACTACATAACAACTGGGCAAACCTTGCAATTGATTACCAGAAGAACACTTACCCAGATATGTATGAAGTGACAAGCCGTATGCCGGTTGCTGAAAGTATCGATCAATCTTACGCAGCGACCAACGATTTGATGAAAGCGCACTCAGATATGGCGGGTATCGTTTCTTACGGTTCACTAGGCGGTATTGGTGCGGGTGAAGCCATCAAGAAGAAACGTGCAAAAGATAAGATCAGCGTGGTTGGTATTATGATGCCAAGCCAAGCTGCACCTTACCTAATGCGCGGCGAAATTGACAAAGGCTTCCTATGGAACCCGGCAGATGCTGGCTATGCAATGGTTGCTGTTGCTAAGCAGATGCTAGAAGGTCAAGACGTCACTAAAGGTGTGAATGTTAAAGGTTTAGGTGATGCGGAAATTGATACTGAAAGCCGTGTTATCAAGTTCAACAAGATCCTTGAAGTTGATAAAACTAATGCTCGTGAGCTAGGTTTCTAAACAACGGTTCTGATCTCGTTTTAATTTGGGGCGGTGCAATGCCGCCCCCTGACTTCTGGAAATTCTCATGTCTGGTACTCCTTTTATTACACTCAAGCAAGTGTCAAAACACTTTGGCTCTGTGAAAGCACTGGATGGCATTAACCTCACTTTTAACCAAGGCGAAGTTCACTGTTTAGCAGGTAAGAACGGCTGTGGTAAAAGCACGCTATTTAAAGTGATCTCTGGTGTTCATGCTCCTGAGAAAGGTGCAGAAATCATTCTTGGTGGCAAAAGCTACCCTCGTTTAAACCCACAACAATCAATTGAGCACGGCATTCAGGTTATCTATCAAGATCTTTCGCTATTTCCCAACCTGACCGTTGCTGAAAACATTGCCATTCAAGATCATGTTGAATGGACTAAAGGGCTGGTTCAACAAAAACGCATTGAAGAGATCGCAATTAAAGCGATGGCGAAAGTGGGCGTGAAATTGCCCCTAGCTAAACGTGTTGAACAGCTTTCCATTGCAGAATGCCAATTAGTGGCGATATGCCGCGCTATGGCATCCGATGCCAAATTGATGATTATGGATGAGCCTACAGCATCACTTACTCGAACTGAAGTGAATCACTTAATAGAAGTGGTTGCTGATCTGAAATCAAAAGGCGTTACCGTGGTGTTTGTCAGCCACAAATTGGATGAAGTGATGGAGATCTCTGATCGCATTACCGTTATCCGCGATGGTCGCACCGTCGGCACCTATCAAGCCGATGAAGTTGATAGCGACGAGCTGGCATTTTTAATGACAGGGCAGCGTTTTGAGTTTACTCCGCTGGCACCTTATCAGCAGCAAGGCGACGTAAAACTGGAAGTTAAAAACCTGACTAAGCAAGGTCAGTTTAGCGATATTTCTTTCTCTGTACGCAAAGGCGAGATAGTTTCAATTACCGGTTTATTGGGTGCCGGGCGAACAGAATTGTGTATGGCATTGTTTGGTATGACCAAACCAGACAGTGGTGAGATTTTGGTGAACAACCAAGTGACTTCATTTGCCTCCAACCGTGATGCGATAGCGCAAGGTATTGGTTATGTCTCTGAAGACCGCATGTCGACGGGTCTGGTGATGGAACAAGCGATTCAAGACAACATTACCGCTTCGGTTCTAACGCGATTGAAAAAGCCATCGGGCTTGTTAGATCACCTTAAAGCCAACAAATTGGTGGCGACATTGATTTCGTCACTGTCGATCAAAGTTGCGGATCCAAAATTGCCAGTCACCAGCCTTTCTGGTGGTAACGCGCAGCGTATTTCGATTGCTAAGTGGATTGCCGCTGAACCTGAAGTGTTGATCCTTGATTCACCAACGGTAGGAGTTGATGTTGCCAACAAAGAGGCAATTTACAACATCGCCAAAGATCTCGCCGCACAAGGCATTGCCATCATCATGGTTAGCGATGAGATCCCAGAAGTGTTTTATAACAGTCACCGTGTGATTGTGATGAAAGAAGGACGTTTTACTCATGACTTCCAGCCAACTCACTCTTCAGAGCAAGAAATTATGGAGGCAGTCAATGCTTAATAAATTCAGTTGTTCTTTGTCTGCATTTGCAAAGCGACACGAGTTCTATCTTTCGATGATGATTGTTCTGATTGTGGGGGTATTGGCGTTCACATCAGAAGACTTTCTTACCTTAGGTAACATCTTCGATATGTCGGTCAGTTCGGCAATTCTCGGCATCATGGCGTGTGGTCTGTTTGTGGTACTGATTGCTGGCGGGATTGATATTTCATTCCCAGCGACGGCAGCAATAGCGCA
>ERZ794982.192-NODE-192-length-17106-cov-5.099114_pt1 | contig 17106 bp, 12 predicted proteins | sample MGYA00433071_ERZ794982 | MGnify/ENA primary metagenome ERZ794982 (study PRJEB30140, sample SAMN00862574) | bioreactor metagenome | study: EMG produced TPA metagenomics assembly of the Bioreactor inoculated with sediment Metagenome (bioreactor metagenome)...
GCGTAGAAATGGTAATGCCTGGCGACAACATCCAAATGGTTGTTGAGCTAATCGCTCCAATCGCAATGGATGAAGGCCTACGTTTCGCTATCCGTGAAGGTGGTCGTACTGTAGGTGCTGGTGTTGTTGCTAAAATCTTCGAATAATTCTTTTTAAGAATTGCCGAAGATGTCTGAAAATCTTTTCAATAAGATTTGACGAACCAGTAGCAAAAAGGGCATCATTTGATGCCCTTTTTCTGCACTAAAAAAAATGTTTGCTGAATTCTTGTTCAAACAGACATTAAGCAGGATTTTTTTGATGGGGATTTGTTTCTCGGTCAAAAGAAAGCGTGCGTCAATTGATTTAAATTGCCGTTTCATGGATTTGCCCTGCAACAGCGGGGTTGTTGTCGTCTATATTAAGACTTGTGACAGGTTGGTTTTATGAAAGCAAATAATGCTGAAACTCCTGAGAGCTCAAATGGCGCAGATATCTTTAAGTGGGTAACCACTTTTATTCTGCTAACTGCCGCTGTTGTGGGTAATTACCTGTATGGTGATATGTCTGTAGTGATTCGCGCTGCAGGTGTTGTTGTACTAATCGCCGCAGCACTTGGTGTTGCAGCTACAACAACTAAGGGTAAAGCTGCGATCTCATTTGCGAAAGAATCTCGCATGGAAGTTCGTAAAGTGGTTTGGCCTACGCGTCAAGAAACTTTACAAACGACACTGATCGTTTTAGCTGTAAGTATTGTAATGGCTCTAGCACTATGGGGTATCGACGGCATTATGGTCCGTTTGGTTGCTCTAGTGACTGGGGTATAGAGGGTTTATATACATGAGTGAAGCTCCTAAAAAACGCTGGTATGTAGTTCAAGCCTTTTCTGGATTTGAAGGTCGTGTGGCTCAATCTCTACGTGAGCATATCAAAATGCATGCTATGGAAGAGCTATTCGGTGAAGTACTTGTCCCTACTGAAGAAGTAGTGGAAATCCGCGCTGGACAACGTCGTAAGTCAGAGCGTAAGTTCTTCCCAGGTTACGTCCTAGTTCAGATGATCATGAACGATGAATCATGGCACCTAGTGCGCAGCGTTCCGCGTGTCATGGGCTTCATTGGTGGTACCTCTGACCGTCCAGCTCCTATCACAGATAAGGAAGCTGACGCGATTCTTAACCGTCTTGAAAAAGCAAGTGAAGCTCCTCGTCCACGTACTATGTACGAAGCGGGTGAAGTGGTACGTGTTACTGACGGTCCATTCGCAGATTTCAACGGTACTGTTGAAGAAGTGGATTATGAGAAGAGCCGCGTGAAAGTGTCTGTATCGATCTTTGGTCGTGCAACACCTGTTGAGCTCGAATTTGGTCAAGTTGAAAAATTTGATTAAAAAAACAGCTTGCTAAGGCTTGTTTAAGGCGCGAATTATGACTATAATTTCGCGCCTTTTTACTTCTTCCTGAAGTAGAAAGTTTTGAATAACCGGGGAGCTGATCAGTCGATTAGCGTTAGAACCCAAAATTAGGAATTATCATGGCTAAGAAAGTTGAAGCTTATATCAAGCTACAAGTTGCTGCTGGCGCTGCGAACCCAAGTCCACCAGTTGGTCCTGCTCTAGGTCAACACGGTGTGAACATCATGGAATTCTGTAAAGCGTTCAACGCGAAAACAGAATCTCTTGAGAAAGGCATGCCTACTCCAGTAGTAATTACTGTATACAATGACCGTTCTTTCACGTTCATCACTAAGACTCCTCCTGCTGCAACTCTTCTTCTGAAGGCAGCTGGTATCAAGTCTGGTTCAGGTCGTCCAAACACTGAAAAAGTGGGTACTGTTACTGAAGCTCAAATCCAAGAAATCGCAGAAACTAAAGCTGCTGATATGACTGGTGCTGATATTGAAGCGATGAAACGTTCTATTGCGGGTACTGCTCGTTCAATGGGCCTAGTGGTAGAGGGTTAAGATCATGGCAAAACTTACTAAGCGCATGCGCGTAATCCGCGAAAAAGTTGACGTAACTAAAGAGTACGAAATCAACGAAGCTGTTGCACTTCTTAAAGAACTAGCAACTGCTAAATTCGTAGAATCTGTTGACGTAGCTGTTAACCTAGGTATCGACGCTCGTAAATCTGACCAAAACGTACGTGGTGCAACTGTACTACCACACGGTACTGGTCGTGATATCCGCGTTGCTGTATTCACTCAAGGTGCAAACGCTGAAGCTGCTAAAGAAGCTGGCGCTGACCTAGTGGGTATGGAAGACCTAGCTGAGCTAGTTAAGAAGGGCGAAATGAACTTCGACGTAGTTGTTGCTTCTCCAGATGCAATGCGCGTTGTTGGTCAACTAGGTACTATCCTAGGTCCTCGTGGTCTTATGCCAAACCCTAAAGTTGGTACTGTAACTCCTAACGTTGCTGAAGCGGTTAAGAACGCTAAAGCTGGTCAGGTTCGTTACCGTAACGACAAGAATGGCATCATTCACACAACAATTGGTAAAGTATCTTTCGGTGCTGACCAATTGCAAGAGAACCTAGAATCACTTCTAGTTGCTCTTAAGAAAGCTAAGCCATCTTCAGCGAAAGGTACTTTCCTGAAGAAAGTAACCATCTCTACTACGATGGGTGCTGGCGTTGCAGTTGAACAGGCTAGCCTGAACACTCAAGCTTAATTGATTTGATTAGGCGCGAAATTTGTGTATAATTCCGCGCCTAATATTTGTGGTTGGGGCTGAACTTTGGTTCGTTAAACTCTTCGGGGTTTAACTAGAATTATGACCCAGTCTCCGTCCAAGACCGTAGGTGTCAGACTTTATTTATAAAGTCAGACTTAATCATCCTACGTAGATGGTGCCCGAACTGACAGAAAGCTCTATGCAAATAGTTACCTTTCTTCTGGGAAGCACCTAAATAGCTCTCACTGTTGTGATAATAGTGAGTGGTGTAATAACAACCAGGAGTAAATCCAAATGGCTTTAAACCTTCTAGACAAAAAAGCAATTGTTGCTGAAGTCAACGAAGCTGCCAGTGGTGCACTTTCTGCAGTTGTAGCTGATTCTCGCGGTGTTGCCGTTGGTGAAATGACTACTCTACGTAAACAAGCTCGTGAAGCTGGCGTTTACCTACGAGTTGTTCGTAACACTCTAGCACGTCGCGCGGTTGAAGGTACTCAGTACGAGTGTCTAACTGACACTTTCACTGGTCCTACTCTGATCGGTTTCTCTAATGAGCACCCAGGTGCTGCAGCGCGTCTTTTCAAAGACTTCGCTAAAGAGAACAAAGATTTCGAGATCAAAGCTGCTGCATTTGAAGGCGCTCTAACTGACGCTGAACTACTAGCGACACTACCAACTTACGACGAAGCAATTGCACGCCTAATGATGTGCATGAAAGAAGCTTCTGCTGGCAAGCTGGCTCGTACTATCGCTGCTATCCGCGATCAAAAAGAAGAAGCTGCGGCATAAGCCTTGCTTTTTACTGGTTGCTAAATAAACTTATTGTTGACTTAAAAGAGAATTGTTATGTCTATTACTAACGAGCAAATCCTAGACGCAATCGCAGAAATGTCTGTGATGCAAGTTGTTGAACTAATCGAAGCAATGGAAGAGAAATTCGGTGTTACTGCAGCTGCTGCTGTAGTTGCTGGTGGTGCTGCTACTGAAGCTGCTGCTGAGCAAACTGAATTCGACGTAATCCTAGCTTCTGCTGGCGCGAACAAAGTACAAGTTATCAAAGCTGTACGCGGCGCGACTGGCCTAGGTCTTAAAGAAGCTAAAGCTCTAGTAGACGGCGCTCCTGCAGCACTTAAAGAAGGTGTTGACAAAGCTGAAGCTGAAGCTCTTAAAGCTCAGCTAGAAGAAGTTGGCGCTGTTGTTGAAGTTAAGTAATTATTACTTAATTTCTTAGCCGACAGGCTATGGCTGGTGGTTTAATGACCACCGGCCTTTTTGCGCTGTAGGGTATAGGTGAATTTTCCCGCTGTTTAAGCACCTCTATCTGAGCAAAAAACATGGTACTCAATCAGGGTAGCATGTCACTACAGTAAACAGTTGTTAGTCACTGTCCCTCCCCATCTAATCGATGAAAGGCGGACAGTTTGGGTCACTTATCAGCGAGCTGAGGAACCCCATGGTTTACTCTTATACCGAGAAAAAGCGCATCCGTAAGGACTTTGGTACTCGTCCACAAGTTTTGGACATTCCATACCTGCTATCGATCCAGCTCGATTCGTTCGAAAAATTTATCGAACAGGATCCTGAGGGACAATACGGTCTTGAGGCTGCTTTCCGTTCTGTTTTTCCAATTCAGAGCTATAACGGCAATTCCGAGCTGCAATACGTTAGCTACCGTCTTGGTGAGCCAGTTTTTGATGTTAAAGAATGTCAAATTCGCGGTGTTACTTATTCAAAACCGCTACGCGTTAAACTACGCCTAGTTATTTTTGATAGAGACGCGCCAGCAGGTACTGTAAAAGACATTAAAGAACAAGAAGTCTACATGGGCGAAATTCCGCTTATGACAGACAATGGTACCTTCGTAATTAATGGTACCGAGAGGGTTATCGTATCCCAGCTGCATAGAAGCCCAGGCGTGTTCTTCGACAGCGATAAGGGTAAGACCCACTCATCAGGTAAAGTTCTATATAACGCACGTGTTATTCCTTACCGTGGCTCATGGTTAGACTTTGAGTTCGATCCTAAGGATAACTTGTTCGTACGTATCGACCGTCGTCGTAAACTGCCTGCATCAATCATCTTGCGCGCACTTGGTAAGACTACCGAAGAAGTTCTAGATCTATTCTTCGAGAAAGTAAACTTCCAAGTGAAAGATCAAACTCTAATGATGGAGTTGGTTCCAGAGCGTCTACGCGGTGAAACTGCGTCATTTGATGTTGAAGCGAACGGTAAAGTTTACATTGAACAAGGTCGTCGCGTAACTGCACGTCATATCCGTCAACTTGAAAAAGATGGCGTTGACCACATCGAAGTACCAGTAGAGTACATCGTTGGTAAAGTTGCAGCGAAAGATTACATCAATGAAGCTACTGGCGAGATCATTGTTGGCGCAAACCAAGAAATTAGCTTGGAAGCACTAGCAAATCTATCTCAAGCTGGTCACAAAGCTCTAGAAGTTCTATTTACGAACGATCTAGACCACGGCCCATTCATGTCAGAAACACTACGTGTCGACAGTACTGTTGATCGTATTTCTGCACTGGTAGAAATCTACCGCATGATGCGCCCTGGCGAGCCGCCAACGAAAGAAGCTGCTGAATCTCTATTCGAAAGCCTATTCTTCTCTGAAGAGCGCTATGACCTGTCGACTGTTGGCCGTATGAAGTTCAACAGCTCAATTGGTCGTACTGACGCAGATGAGCAAGGTACGCTTGATGAACTAGACATCATCGAAGTGATGAAGAAGCTGATCGCGATCCGTAACGGTATCGGTGAAGTCGATGATATCGACCACCTAGGTAACCGTCGTATCCGTTCTGTTGGTGAAATGGCTGAGAACCAATTCCGCGTTGGTCTTGTACGTGTTGAACGTGCAGTGAAAGAGCGCCTAAGCCTTGGTGACCTTGATGCGATCATGCCTCAAGATCTAATCAATGCTAAGCCTATTTCAGCAGCGGTTAAAGAATTCTTTGGCTCTTCACAGCTTTCACAGTTTATGGACCAAAACAACCCGTTATCAGAAGTAACGCACAAGCGTCGTATTTCTGCATTGGGTCCTGGCGGTCTTACTCGTGAACGCGCTGGCTTTGAAGTACGTGACGTTCACGTAACTCACTACGGTCGTCTATGTCCGATCGAAACGCCAGAAGGTCCAAACATCGGTCTGATCAACTCTCTATCTGCGTTTGCACGTTGTAACGGTTACGGTTTCTTAGAAACTCCTTACCGTCGCGTTCTAGATGGCGTAGTAACAGAAGAAGTTGATTACCTTTCTGCAATTGAAGAAGGTCAATTCGTTATCGCTCAGGCGAACACTAAGCTAAACGAAGATGGCACATTTGCAGATGAGCTGATCACAGCTCGCCAAAAAGGTGAATCAGGCCTGCACCCTCGTGAACACGCTCAGTACATGGACGTTGCAACGAACCAGGTAGTATCAATTGCGGCATCGCTAATCCCGTTCCTAGAACACGATGATGCGAACCGTGCATTGATGGGTGCAAACATGCAACGTCAGGCAGTTCCGACTCTACGTGCTGATAAGCCGTTAGTGGGTACTGGTATTGAACGTAACATCGCTGTTGACTCAGGTGTAACTGCAGTCGCTAAACGTGGTGGTATGATTCAGTCTGTAGATGCTTCTCGTATCGTTGTTAAAGTGAACGAAGAAGAATTGGTACCTGGCGAAGCTGGTATCGATATCTACAACCTAACGAAATACACTCGTTCTAACCAAAATACGTGTATCAACCAACGCCCATGTGTAATGCCTGGTGAACTGGTTGCTCGCGGCGACGTTATTGCTGATGGTCCTTCAACAGACCTTGGTGAGCTAGCGCTTGGTCAGAACATGCGTATCGCATTCATGCCTTGGAATGGTTACAACTTCGAAGACTCGATCTTAGTATCTGAGCGCGTAGTTCAAGAAGACCGTTTCACGACAATCCACATTCAAGAACTATCTTGTGTGGCGCGTGATACTAAGCTTGGTTCTGAAGAGATCACAGCGGATATTCCAAACGTAGGTGAATCTGCTCTGTCTAAACTAGACGAGTCAGGTATCGTTTACATTGGTGCTGAAGTTAAGGGTGGCGACATCCTAGTTGGTAAAGTAACGCCTAAAGGCGAAACTCAGCTAACTCCTGAAGAGAAGCTACTACGTGCTATCTTCGGCGAAAAAGCATCAGATGTTAAAGATACGTCACTGCGTGTACCAAACTCAGTTTCAGGTACTATCATCGATGTTCAAGTTTTCACTCGCGATGGCGTAGAGAAAGACAAGCGTGCGCTTGAAATTGAACAGATGCAGTTGAAAGAAGCGAAGAAAGACCTTACTGAAGAGTTCCAAATTCTTGAAGGTGGTCTTCTAAACCGTGTTCGCGCTGTATTGATCGACGGTGGCTACTCTGAAGCGAAACTAGACACGACTGATCGTAAGAAGTGGCTAGAGCTAACGCTTGAAGATGATGCTCTACAGACTCAGCTTGAGCAACTAGCAGAGCAGTATGACGAGCTACGTGCAGATTTCGATAAGAAGTTTGAAACTAAGCGTCGTAAGATCACACAAGGTGATGATCTAGCACCTGGCGTACTGAAGATCGTTAAGGTTTACCTTGCGGTTAAACGTCGCATCCAGCCTGGTGATAAAATGGCGGGTCGTCACGGTAACAAGGGTGTAATCTCTAAGATCAACCCTGTTGAAGACATGCCATACGATGAAACTGGTCAGCCAGTTGATATCGTACTAAACCCACTGGGTGTACCTTCGCGTATGAACATCGGTCAGATCCTAGAAGTACACTTAGGTCTGGCGGCGAAAGGTATTGGTGACAAGATCAACAAGATGGTGAAAGAGCAGCAAGAACTAGCGAAATTCCGCGAATTCCTGCAAAAAGTTTACGATCTAGGCGACACTCGCCAGACTGTAGACATTGCTGCTCTATCTGATGCTGAAGTGCGTACATTGATTGGCAACCTACGTGGTGGTCTACCAATCGCGACTCCAGTATTTGATGGTGCACCAGAATCATCAATCAAAGCTCTTCTAGAGCTAGCAGACCTACCAACATCTGGTCAGCTAACGTTGTTTGATGGTCGCACAGGTGATGCGTTTGAGCGTCCTGTAACTGTCGGTTACATGTACATGCTGAAACTAAACCACCTTGTTGATGACAAGATGCACGCTCGTTCTACTGGTTCGTACAGCCTAGTAACTCAGCAACCACTTGGTGGTAAAGCTCAGTTCGGTGGTCAGCGTTTCGGTGAGATGGAAGTATGGGCACTAGAAGCATACGGTGCTGCTTACACGCTTCAAGAAATGCTAACCGTTAAGTCAGATGACGTTAACGGCCGTACTAAGATGTACAAAAACATCGTAGACGGTAACCACAGCATGGAACCTGGCATGCCAGAATCGTTCAACGTATTGTTGAAAGAGATTCGCTCGCTAGGTATCAACATCGAGCTAGAAGACGAAGAGTAATCTCTTATTCCCTGAGCGTAAGCTCAGGGAAGTTAAAGCGATTATCGGTAAAAAGGTGCTTACTTTTGCGGGTAAGCTCCTTTTAACTCCTTACAGGAGCTGATTGTGAAAGACTTATTAAACTTTCTAAAAGCGCAGCATAAGACCGAAGAATTTGATGCAATCAAAATCGGTCTATCTTCACCAGACATGATCCGTTCATGGTCTTTTGGTGAAGTTAAAAAACCTGAAACGATTAACTACCGTACGTTCAAACCTGAACGTGATGGTTTGTTCTGTGCGCGTATTTTTGGCCCAGTAAAAGACTACGAATGTCTTTGTGGTAAATATAAGCGCCTGAAGCACCGTGGTGTAATCTGTGAGAAGTGTGGCGTTGAAGTTACACAAACTAAAGTTCGCCGTGACCGTATGGGCCACATCGAGCTTGCTTCACCAGTTGCTCACATCTGGTTCCTAAAATCACTACCGTCTCGCATCGGTCTACTGATGGATATCCCTCTACGTGATATCGAACGTGTTCTTTACTTCGAAATGTACGTAGTAACTGAACCAGGTATGACTGATCTAGAAAAATCTCAGATGCTTACTGAAGAAGAGTATCTGGATCGTCTAGAAGAGTGGGGCGACGAGTTCACTGCTAAGATGGGTGCAGAAGCTATTAAGGACCTACTAGGTTCTATGGATATGCACGCTGAAGCAGAGCAGATGCGCGAAGAGCTAGATACAACTAACTCTGAAACTAAGCGTAAGAAGCTGACTAAGCGTTTGAAACTGGTTGAAGCGTTCATTACTTCAGGTAACAACCCTGAGTGGATGATCCTAACTGTACTTCCAGTTCTTCCGCCAGATCTACGTCCTCTAGTACCACTAGACGGCGGTCGTTTTGCGACTTCAGATCTGAACGACCTATACCGTCGTGTGATCAACCGTAACAACCGTTTGAAGCGTCTTCTAGAGCTAGCAGCTCCGGACATCATCGTACGTAACGAAAAACGTATGCTGCAAGAGTCTGTTGATGCGCTATTAGATAACGGTCGTCGTGGTCGTGCGATCACAGGTTCTAACAAGCGTCCTCTGAAATCTCTTGCTGATATGATCAAGGGTAAGCAAGGTCGTTTCCGTCAGAACCTTCTAGGTAAACGTGTAGACTACTCTGGCCGTTCTGTAATCACAGTAGGTCCATACCTTCGTCTGCACCAGTGTGGTCTTCCTAAGAAGATGGCACTTGAGCTATTCAAGCCGTTTATCTACAGCAAGCTAGAGACTCGTGGTCTTGCGACTACAATCAAAGCTGCTAAGAAAATGGTAGAGCGTGAAGAAGCGGTTGTTTGGGATATCCTAGACGAAGTGATCCGTGAACACCCAGTACTATTGAACCGTGCACCAACACTTCACCGTCTTGGTATCCAGGCGTTCGAACCAGTACTAATCGAAGGTAAAGCGATCCAGCTACACCCACTAGTGTGTGCTGCATACAACGCCGACTTCGATGGTGACCAAATGGCGGTTCACGTGCCTCTAACTCTAGAAGCACAGCTTGAAGCTCGTACTCTGATGATGTCGACGAATAACATTCTGTCGCCAGCATCAGGTGATCCGATCATCGTACCTTCTCAGGACGTTGTATTGGGTCTGTACTACATGACACGTGACAAGATCAACGTGAAAGGTGAAGGCATGTACCTTGCTGGCCCTGAAGAGGCTGAGAAGGCATACCGCACTAAGAACGCTGAACTACACGCACGCGTTAAAGTACGTATTACAGAAACTGTTGTTGATGAAGATGGTAACAGCACAACTGAAACGAAGATGGTTGATACAACTATCGGTCGTGCAATGTTGTGGCAAATCGTCCCATCAGGCCTACCTTACAGCATCGTTAACCAAAAATTAGGTAAGAAGCAAATCTCTACCCTACTTAACGAGTGTTACCGTAAGCTTGGTCTAAAAGACACAGTTATCTTTGCTGACCAAATCATGTACACAGGTTTTGCTTATGCGGCACTATCTGGTGTATCGGTTGGTATCAACGACATGGTTGTACCAGCAGCGAAATACACAGAGATTTCAGCAGCAGAAGAAGAAGTTCGCGAAATTCAAGAACAGTACCAATCTGGTCTTGTAACTGCGGGTGAGCGATACAACAAAGTAATCGATATCTGGGCATCAACGAACGACCGCGTAGCGAAAGCTATGATGGAAAACTTGTCTTACGAAACTGTGGTTAACCGCGACGGTGAAGAAGAGCAACAAGAATCGTTCAACAGCATCTACATGATGGCCGACTCGGGCGCACGTGGTTCTGCAGCTCAGATTCGTCAGCTTGCTGGTATGCGTGGTCTGATGGCTCGTCCAGATGGTTCGATCATCGAAACGCCGATCACTGCGAACTTTAAAGAAGGTCTAAACGTCCTTCAGTACTTTATCTCAACGCACGGTGCTCGTAAGGGTCTTGCGGATACAGCACTGAAAACAGCGAACTCGGGTTACCTAACTCGTCGTCTAGTAGACGTAGCGCAAGACGTTGTAGTAACTGAACATGACTGTGGCACAGTTGAAGGTGTCGACATGATGCCTCACATCGAAGGTGGTGACGTTAAAGTTCCACTGGCTGAGCTAGCTCTAGGTCGTGTAGTTGCTGAAGACGTTCTTAAGCCTGGTTCTGAAGAAGTTCTGATCCCACGTAACACTCTAATTGATGAGAAGTGGTGTCAGATCATGGAAGAGAACTCAGTAGACAGCATGCGCGTGCGCTCTGTTGTTACGTGTGACTCTGACTTCGGTTGTTGTGCACAGTGTTACGGTCGTGACCTAGCACGTGGTCACCTAGTGAACCAAGGTGAAGCAGTTGGTGTTATCGCTGCTCAGTCTATCGGTGAACCGGGTACACAGCTAACGATGCGTACGTTCCACATCGGTGGTGCGGCATCTACTGCAGCAGCAGAGAACAGCATCCAAGCGAAGAACACAGGTTCTGTTAAGCTTCACAACGCTAAGTTTGTAATCAACAAAGCTGGTAAGCTTGTGATCACTTCTCGTGCATCTGAAATGACCATCATTGATGAATTCGGTCGTACGAAAGAGAAACACAAATTGCCATACGGTTCGATTCTAAGCAAAGCGGACAACGATTCAGTTACTGCTGGTGAAACAGTAGCAAACTGGGAAGCGCACACCATGCCAATCATCACTGAAGTGGCAGGTCGCATCCAATTCGTTGACATGATCGACGGTGTAACAGTTTCTCGTCAAACAGATGACCTAACCGGTCTATCTTCAAGCGAAGTAACTGATCCAGCGGCTCGCCCAGCAGCAGGTAAAGATATGCGTCCAGCTATCAAACTTGTTGATGAGCTAGGTAAAGATGTAATGATCCCTGGTACTGATATGCCAGCTCACTACTTCCTACCTGGTAAAGCGATCGTTAACATTGAAGATGGCGCAGAAGTTGGCATCGGTGACACACTATCTCGTATCCCTCAAAAATCGAGCGGAAACCGAGATATCACTGGTGGTCTACCACGCGTAGCTGACCTATTCGAAGCTCGTAAGCCTAAAGAGCCTGCGATCCTAGCTGAGCACACAGGTACTGTGAGCTTTGGTAAAGAAACGAAAGGTAAGCGTCGTCTAGTGATCACTCGCGACAGCGGTGAAGTTTACGAAGAGATGATTCCTAAGCATCGCCAATTGAACGTGTTTGAAGGTGAGAAAGTGGAACGTGGTGATGTTATTGCCGACGGTCCAGAAACTCCACATGACATCCTACGTTTACGTGGTATCCATGCAGTAACTCAGTACATCGCTAACGAAGTACAAGAAGTTTACCGTCTACAAGGCGTTAAGATTAACGACAAGCACATTGAGACTATCGTTCGTCAAATGCTACGTAAGTGTACTATTACACATGCGGGTGACTCTGAGTTCCTACCTGGCGAGCAAGTTGAATATCACAATGTTAAGATTGCTAACCGTAATCTAGAAGCTGAAGGCAAAGAGCCTGCACGTTTTGAACGTGACCTTCTAGGTATCACTAAAGCATCTCTAGCAACTGAGTCGTTCATCTCTGCGGCATCGTTCCAGGAGACAACTCGCGTACTAACAGAAGCTGCGGTTTCTGGTAAGCGTGATGAGCTACGTGGTCTGAAAGAAAACGTAATCGTGGGTCGTCTGATCCCTGCGGGTACAGGTTTCGCATACCACCAAGAGCGTCAAGCTAAGCGCGCTGAAGAGCAAGAAGGTCCATCTGCTGAACAAGCAACAGATAACCTAGCGGCACTTCTAAACGCTGGCTTCTCTTCAGAAGATTAATCTTCCTGTTGAGTCAAAGCTTAAAAAAGGCACCTTCGGGTGCCTTTTTGTTAGCTGTGGTATATCAGCACATATATTTGAACATCAAAAAAGGCCAGCATAATCGCTAGCCTAGAAACTCTTAAGTTTGTTTGCTCTTTAATGAGTCACTGCAAATGAGTGAATTTATGCCCCAGGAGGCACCGCTAAACTGTCCGCTATTAGCTGTATCAAATGGTCTTCAACTTCGAAGCGAACCTCTAAAATTTCGCCCACACTCGATAAATCTTGTTCAAAATTATTAAGTGTATCTTCTTCATTTACGTCTGCGTATATATCGGTAAAGTTGAGCAAAGGATCGGTAGTTAAAACGATTTTTGCGTAAGCAGCATTGATATCATCAGTCGCTTCAAAGCCTGTCGAGCGCCATTGATCCATCACCATGTCATAGATCTTAAAGTGTCCTTCAGATATATAATCAACAAGATGCTGGCAGAAATTCTGCAGTTCGAGAGGTGTCGGAAGCGAAGAAAGGGTGCTTTTCTGACTAGCAGGTTGAAGTGCGGCAAGCTTACAGTACTCGACGATCAGTGACTGTCGAGTCTCTAACCAATGGTCAATGACTTCACTTGAGCCACCCCACTCTTCCTGTGTTTGTTGGAATTTTTTTAGCATGACCATGCCCTCATGATCTAATCACACTCCGGTGATTATTAGGCTTTGCTATGCAAAGCGATGATAGATTTACAACCTATTTGTCCTGACCAGTGAAGTAACCAATAAAGTGAATAGATACAAACTCTGGTATGAAATTAGATTGCCAGTAAAATGGTCGAACTGCAAGCATAGAGGGACGGTAATGATCGATAAGGGTGAATTTGACCAGCAGCACAAAGCCTACTGGTGTGTCGTGTCCGGTAGTGACATTTGGTTGAAAGAAGGTGTATTGCCATTAGGAAATGCCGAGGACTTTGGTTTTTCCAGCGAAAAAGCTATCTGTGTTGGGCACTATCAGGAATATCCAGTTATGTGGCTCAATGAACAAGATGTTGAGCATCGCCTGCAGTTAACCTCTCTGCGAGAATGCTTAGTGTTTCCAGAAACTCTGTTCTTACTGATCAGTAAAGCAATCCAATATGGGCATATGTCTCAAAGCCTGCGCTTTTGCCCATTATGTGGTGGACGTAATCACCTCAATCACAATCAATTAGCGATGCAATGCGCAGAATGCCGAACCTTACATTATCCAAGGATCTTCCCATGCATTATTGTGGCGGTGCGTAAGGGTGAACAAATTTTGCTTGCTCAACATCCTCGTCATCGTAATGGTATGTATACGGTTATCGCTGGCTTCCTCGAAGTGGGTGAAACTCTTGAGCAGTGTGTTGCGCGTGAAGTGAAGGAAGAAACGGGTATAGAGGTGACAAATATTCGTTATTTTGGTAGCCAGCCATGGGCATTTCCGTCGAGTATGATGATGGGTTTTTTGGCCGATTATCAATCTGGTTGCGTCAAACCGGATTACAGCGAACTCAGTGACGCGCAGTGGTTTTCACTGCACGAGATACCTCCTGTCGCACCCGAAGGAACAATTGCAAGAGCATTGATTAATCAAACGCTTACCGACATTAAATATTCATCTTACTGAAAAGTAGATAAAAAAAACCCTCCGAGAGGGAGGGGGTAAGTAAGATGTCGTTATGAGTTACCGAGTATCGAATACTCAGTTAATTATTGTAGTTTTCGCTAGCGTTGCAATTTTTAACACTGTTGAGGGGAGGGTGCAAATTAACCATCCAATAAAAAGTTAATTACTTGATCTAGGTTGCAAAGCACGCGGATTTTGCGAACAAAACAGTGTTAGAATATTGGCGTTACAATAAGGCCTAAGATTGGAAAAGCATAATGACAGAATTAAAAAATGATCGTTATTTACGTGCGCTTTTAAAACAGCCAGTAGATTACACACCAGTATGGATGATGCGCCAAGCAGGTCGTTACCTACCAGAATACAAAGCGACTCGCGCTGAAGCGGGTGACTTTATGTCACTGTGTCGTAATGCAGAGCTAGCCTCAGAAGTGACGCTTCAACCACTTCGTCGCTTCCCTTTGGATGCTGCTATTTTATTCTCTGATATTTTGACTATCCCAGATGCGATGGGGCTTGGTTTACGCTTTGAAACGGGCGAAGGTCCAGTGTTTGATAACCCAATCACATGCAAAGCTGATGTCGACAAAATTGGTCTACCTGATCCTGAAGGTGAACTTCAATACGTCATGAATGCGGTACGTCAGATCCGCAAAGATCTAAAAGGTGAAGTACCTCTAATTGGTTTCTCTGGTAGCCCATGGACGCTTGCAACCTACATGGTTGAAGGTAGCAGTTCTAAAGCATTCACCAAGATCAAGAAAATGATGTACGCAGAGCCACAAACACTGCATCTGTTGCTAGATAAGCTGGCAGACAGCGTGATTGAGTACCTCAATGCTCAGATCAAAGCGGGTGCGCAATCAGTAATGGTATTTGATACTTGGGGTGGCGTGCTAACTCCTCGTGATTACAACCTATTCTCACTGCAGTATATGCATAAGATTGTCGATGGTCTGATTCGTGAAAATGAAGGTCGCCGTGTTCCAGTGACACTATTTACGAAAAATGGTGGCATGTGGCTAGAGCAAATTGCAGCAACAGGCTGTGATGCTGTGGGTCTAGATTGGACCATTAATATTGCCGATGCAAAAGCGCGTATTGGTGACAAAGTCGCTCTACAAGGTAACATGGACCCATCAATGCTTTACGCGGGACCAGAGCGTATCCGTGAAGAAGTGGCAACAATCCTTGAAGGCTTTGGCGATGCAGGTACTGGTCACGTCTTTAACCTAGGTCACGGTATTCACCTTGATGTTCCGCCAGAGAACGCGGGTGTATTTGTTGAAGCGGTACACGAGCTATCGAAACCGTATCACAAATAAGCAGTTATAGAAGCATTAAGCGCCTGATAAGACCAGGCGCTTTTTGTTATTGAGTATACTAACGCATATACTCTATTTGACCCATTGAAAGGAAACGCTAAAGATGAAAACGCGTGATAAAATTGTTCTGGCCGCTCTTGAGTTATTTAATGAGCATGGTGAAAGAAACATCACCACCAACCATATCGCTGCGCACATCGAAATTAGCCCTGGCAATCTGTATTATCACTTTCGCAATAAGCAAGAAATTGTGCGTGAGATCTTTGCTCTCTATTCAAATGAACTTTTGGAACGCTTTACACCGATCTTGGATCAACAAGAGAGTTTGGTTCTGCTCAAGCGTTATTTAAATTCCATTTTTACCCTGATGTGGAAGTACCGCTTCTTCTACGCGAATTTACCTGAAATCCTTCAGCGTGATGAACAATTGCATGAAGAATACATCATCGTGCAAGAGAAGCTGCAAGCGAACCTCGTCAATATCATGGGCGGCTTTGTCTCATTAGGGTTACTCGAACTATCGGGTGAAGAGTTGAAGTCACAAGTAAGAACACTGCACCTAATTGCGACCAGTTGGTTAGGTTATCAATCTGCAATGTCACCAAAGACGCAAATTACCGAAGAAAGTATTCATCAAGGCATGCTACAGATGATCTCAGTAGTAAAACCAAGAGCGACCGACACTGGATTAGAGCAGCTACAACTGCTCGAAGAAGGTGTAAAAGCTATGCATGGTTAACCCTATATTTGTAGAGCTCTAATATAATGGAAGGTGAGGTTTTATAACCTTTCGCTCTTTGTTTATTTACACCTTCAACGATACATTACAAATAAGCTTATGATTTGAGTAATGTTATGCACTACGATGTTTTTAATGGTGATGCGGATGGCATCATTGCCTTACTACAATTAAGACTGGCGGAGCCCAAGACTGCACAATTAGTTACCGGAGTAAAACGAGATATTCAATTGCTAGATACTCTTTGCCTTAATCGCCAAGATACGTTGACAGTATTGGATATTTCGATGGCTTCTAATCAGCAAGGGTTAGCCAATGCTTTGCGAGTTGGTGCTCAAGTCTTTTATGCCGATCACCATCAAGCGGGTAATATTCCGTCTCATTCCAATCTTGATGCCCACATCGATTTAGATGCAGAAACTTGTACCGCCCTCATTATTGATACGCTCTTACAGCGACGTTTTCATTTATGGGCAATTACGGCTGCGTACGGTGATAACTTACTGGCTAAGGCCGATACATTAGCTTTAGAGGCGGGTCTAAGTCGTCAGCAAGCAGAACTGCTACAGGAATTAGGTACATTGATCAATTACAACGGGTATGGAAATGATGTGGAAGATTTGCATTTTCATCCCGCCGCGCTGTTCCAAAAGCTTTTGGCCTACGATGATCCATTCGCTGTAATTGCTGACGAAACGTCGCCATACTACCGACTTAAAGCGGCGTACGCAGTCGACATCGCACAAGCTCAATCACTCGAAGCAAGTTATCAAGATAATCAATTGTCGGTGTTTATTTTGCCAGATACTTCCGCATCAAGAAGAGTGAGTGGAGTGTATGGCAACTGGTTGGCGAATCGAATGCCAAATCATGCTCATCTGGTTTTAACGGTAAATAGCCGACAGGGTTATACGGTATCATTGCGTGCACCGTTAAATAATAAACAAGGGGCGGGAGAGTTGTGCAGTCAGTTTGC
>ERZ794982.193-NODE-193-length-16981-cov-4.345445_pt1 | contig 16981 bp, 10 predicted proteins | sample MGYA00433071_ERZ794982 | MGnify/ENA primary metagenome ERZ794982 (study PRJEB30140, sample SAMN00862574) | bioreactor metagenome | study: EMG produced TPA metagenomics assembly of the Bioreactor inoculated with sediment Metagenome (bioreactor metagenome)...
CCAGTTCGAATCTGGTCGGACCCACCATCCCTGAAACGCATAGCTATTCAATTAGCGATGCAGAGAACACTTTGGGTCTTTAGCTCAGTTGGTTAGAGCGTCTGGTCGACATCCAGAAGGTCGTTGGTTCGAATCCAATAAGACCCACCATATTCGTTCTTATGAACAAACACAAAGCCCGCTTTATGCGGGCTTTGTTGTATCTATAATGTCATATTCATCGACTAAGCCCCTTACCTGGATTATCTAGTGCTGCTTTGTATAAAGGGGATTTAGCCATCGCTATTTTATGATTCCGTTATAAACACATGATGCTGAAACAGCTGATCGACGATCTCATGTGATGTTGCGGAGGTATCAAGAGCAAGCCCAGACATATCAAAGTGCTCCAGTGCAACCGATGTAGACTGACCAGCGTCACTCGAAAAAGTTAGATTGAGAATATCCTGTTCACCATCAAAACTAGCGCTAACATGCTCCAACAGGGCTTCCATATCATCATCTGCTGATGAAATAATATCACTCAAATCTAATTTATCTTCACCTAGTTGGAAGTCTTTAATCACATCCATTGAAAGATCAGAACTTAGAGACTTATTATTGAAAGTAAACGTATCACTACCCTCACCTCCTGTTAGGATGTCATCACCCAAACCACCAATGAGAATATCATTGCCAAGACCACCAACTAAAATGTCATCCCCCGCAGCACCATTTAAGGTATCAGTGCCTGCTTGTCCCAACATGATATCTATGGTTTCACTACCATCAAGCAAGTTAGACAATTCATTACCTACGAATGCGTGACGTTCAGTTAAAGCAACGTCGGCACCTGACTCACTAAGCGTTAAGGTAAAGACATTATCATTCACCCCACCTCTTCCATCTGTCACTTTAAAGAGGAAGTTAAGATCAACTTGTTGATTACCTTCTAAGGTAAAACTATCACTTTGCGTGAAGTTATAACTACCGTTTGACGCAACTTCCAGCAAGCCAAATGCAGTGTCGACATGTAAACCTCCGTCAATTTCACTTGTCAAAGAAACCAGTTCTTGGTCGACGGTGACATCATGTAAATCTGCACTTAAAAGAGTAAAATCCCCATCAGCCAAGCATACTGTCATAATGTCGCCATCCGTATCTTGGCTTCCTGAAAGCAACTCTCCAGCAATTGGTTCAGGTGAAAAATGGTTCAGGAACTGACCTAACTCTTCACCAGAATCGATAAATACAACTTGGTCACTCAACTCTTCTAACGCTTGCGCTGCACTTTCATTGCCCGATGTAGCAATACCAATACCATATACTTTTGCATCGTGTGTTTGCTTATAATCTTCCCATCGCTCATTCAGATCCGGCGCTGCTATTTCACCTTCTTTCGGATTAGGCGCACCATCAGAGATAAAGAATATGGTCTCTTTACTCTCGATTGGTTGTTCTTTTAAATACAACTCCCAATCAAAATTCCCCTCTTCATCTAAACCATCTTGCCACGGAAACTGAGTTCCTATGCCACTAGGGGTCATGACTGCTTCAAGTGCCTTGCTATAGTCAGTATTCGTACCATGGTCAACATCACACCATCGACTCACATAAGAGGCAACTTCACTTAGATAATCAGGATCATCAGAATCACGTCCATTCAACAGTGGAGGACGACTCATTCTCTCTACGTAATCTAACGTCAACCAACTCTGGGTGGACGTATCACCATCGAAGCGAACTAAACGAATAAAAGTATTAGATTGACCGCCCTCTTCAATCATGTTTTCAACCATAGAGTGAAGTGCCTCTGCGGCTTTATAAGCTTTTGATTCGTTCTTATGTGCTGTTGCTTCGCTACCAACGGTATTTTGTTCATCAAAAGTACGAGTCATACTGTTTGACTCATCAAACACAACCGTCACTTTATTAATTGGTAAACCTTCCATCTCAGCAAAACCATGAACCGGAGATGAAATTGGAGAATGGTTTTCGGTTACGTTCAGAGTAACCTGAGTTGTGTCTTTATCCGTCCCGTCAGTCGCCGTGACTTCCAATTGATAGCTGTCCTTAACGGAATGGTCTAACTTAATTCCGTCTTTAAGCCAAATCTCGCCGCTATTTTGGTCTACGCGGAATAAGTTCGCATCACCGCCACTCAGCTCGTACTTGATCGTGTCAGAGCCATCAGGGTCAAAAGCTTTAACCTTACCCACCAATAATCCAGCTTCCTGCTCTGCAATGCTAAAAGTTGCATTATCAGTCGTTGGCATACCGCTCACGTCAGTTCCATGAATCTGGTCAGCATCGTCGTTACTAATGAACTCCGGTCCACCGTCTCGAATATCGATAGTCACTTCACCAGTCGCAATATCTCCATCCGCATCAATAACGGTGACGTCAAATTTCTCTTGTTGATGTCCAGCAACATTTGTTGCTTTATAATCATAACGCCCGTTCTCAAAGTTAAGGGTTAACGTGCCATTATCAGTGACAATCTCGGCCAATGAGTGAAGAGAAATAATAGTTCCATCACTCTGAGTTACTGTGCCTTCCAATTTTTTGTAATGATAGCTTTCACCATCAACTTCAATTTGATCCACCCACTGACTATCTCCACCAATATCATCTAGAAGGGTGCTTTGAAGCTGTCCTGATACTGTTTTGTTAAGAAGCCCCTCTATTTGTGAGTCGTCAGTCACCACCAGAGCAGATCCTTTTTCGGTTGCAACTGGCTCTAGATATTTCATCTCTGCACCAGCTCCAATACCAATTGACCAGATGTTTTCTAACGATACGCCACTCGAACCGATGCTGCGCTCCATCGCGTTTACAAGAATAATGCTCTGTTCAGCTTCTGTTGGTTTATCCCAGCCGTTAACTAGGTACTCATAGCGCTGCTCGCTATCGAAATCATCTGCCATAGACCATTTCATTAAGCTCTCGCGTAACCCCGTATATGCTGGGTTTGAAGTATTTGTCCATGAATTAAAGTCGCTCGGTGCACCATCTGAAATAAAATAAAGTTGATGATTGCTGCTGTCATCTGGTTCATGACCTAGCTCAGTCAAGGCGGCATTTACCTGATCGATCGCTTGACTATATGGCGTCCAACCACCGCGACCAATTAAGTCCAAGTAAGAATCAATATCGCCCACGGACTCCAGCCATTCAGACGTTTGACCCTCTGGATACCCTGAGTGTGTCGCTATCTTAAATCGAACATCACCAAGATCATCATACTTTTCAAACATGGTCTTGATTGCACTGCGCGCTAGATCCCAGCGCGTAACTTCAACGCCATGTTCGTTTTTAACCATGTCGGACCACATTGAACCTGATGCGTCTAAGGCGATAACAACACTGTTGTTTTGCGGGTCAACATCGATGATTTGATGGTGCTCTGAATTAACTGAAGGTAAAGAGTCAACCACACTAAGATGCAAGGTCGCATTTTCCACGCGACCAGCAGCACTCACGTGAATGTTGACAGGGATATTTAATGTATCAGCACCTAATTCTGAATGATCTAACGGCTCATATTGTTCAACGGTGTAATGACCAGTTTTACTATCGATGCTCGCTTCAATTACTTTGATCTTATCTTCACCTACGCCAACATATCCGGTCAAAGTGCCACGATCATTGCTCACTTCGAACACGACTGGCTTACTACCACTTGTAACGTTCTCCAAGTTCTGTTCAGAATCAAATTGGAAGTCAGCGTCTGACGCTGAACCAAGGTTTGCAACTAGATCACCTTCAGCATACACATCACCGTCAGTACCCACTACAGACTCGTCCAGCAAAACATGCGAATCATTCAATCTGAGAGGTTCACCTATAACGTGTACCGTCACTTTAGCATCGTCCGTTAAACCATCGGCATCCTGAATGACGTATTTAAATGAGTATTCCTTTATTTCTCCGGTTTTAATCGCACGCTGATCTTCGGGCAACGATTCAAGGTACTTAGCCGCATCAAAAACTAATTTGCCATCAACGAGGTTTAGATAATCTGTCTGTGGGTAATCGATAATGGTCAGGTCGTCACCGTCTGGATCGCTATCATTCGCTAATACATCCAGTTCCAGAATACCTGCCCCTGTTGTTTGATAGTCATCATCAAAGCTCGTCAAATCGGCGGAAACTTGTGTTACAAAGTACTCAGATCCCTTAGGATCAACTATGCCATCTTTATAACCAACCGCTGACATTTCAATGCCATCAAAATATCTACCGTCAGCGTCAATACTGACAACTTGCTTGCCATTGCCAGTACCTTCAAAGCCCCCCGAAGCGACAACCTCACCTTTATAGTAAGCCTTCCAAACACCTCGCTCTATTCCGGGTTCCCATGAGCTCCAAAGATTTCTAACTTCAACGACAGCATGATCTGCGACTTGTCCGTCAGTGAAATTGAAACGCATAGCCTCACTATGAGAAGTAGTATCATCAAATCCAATCTGTCCATCTTTTACATGATCCGAACCACCATCCAAAGAAGAGCTAACGCCATATTTATGCGTACCACCATCGCCGGTGTAATCTGCTTTGTCCGCTTGACCTATTTTGTTTCCGGTATGAGTATCAACGATGTAGTAATCGACACTAATATCGGTGCTGTCGTCCCAGTTAGTGTGATCTAAAACCGTAGTTTGTTTCTCTATACCCTTATCATCTTCAGCGATTGGAGCTTCGTTAATGTTATTTATCAGTACATTGACGTTAGCCGTATCCTTCGCACCGGATTGGTCTTCAGCTTCTACTAATAATTGGTAGCGATCCAATGTCTCATAATCAAATGTTACGCCGTTTTTAACACTGATCTCACCTGTGTGACTGTCGATTTCAAAAAGATCGGTATGAGTCGTTAACTGATAAGTTATATTGTTCCCTTTATCAACATCAAATGCCTCAACCTGTCCAATTACGCCAACATCAGCATTCTCATCAATACTGAACTGGTAGATATCGGAATCAGAATTACCGTCTTCATCGAGCCCGTGGTTATCATTCGTTCCACTAATAAATTCCGGAGCATCGTTTTTACCGGTAATAGTGATCACCACATCATGCGTTGCGCCATCAACAGATGCCACAGGCAGGGTACGAACAATCGTATCGCTATTGTCATCGAGTGCTTGCACGTCTGGGTTACTGTTGTTCAGCTTATACGTCCAGTTACCATCTGCATCGATAGAGAACGTGCCCCAAATACCGTCTTGAACATTTGTTTGAGGTTGGAACACCGCTTCACCCGCACTAGGATCATCAATGTTTAAATTTCCACCAGTGGTGAGAGTAACATCTTCTTGCACCGCACCAGCGTCGTCACCGACAAATAATACCTTACCATTACCGCTTTCCACTTCTGTAAAACGAGATGTATTAGACGGTGAATTGAAGTCGCTCCGCTCAGTGACGATACCTGAAGTCTCAAAAAACGTACTCGCTAGAAACTCAGCACCTGAGCGTTCAATCGTTGCGGAATTGACTAAGCTGGAGCCTAATTGCTCACCAGCAGCAGTGGCATATTCTTCCTCTAACTCTGTAGGGTCATCACCTTGAACAATGGCTTTAACAATATTCTCAGTTTCACCTAGAACCTCTGTCTGGGTATCATCATCTGCTATCGAGACATGCTTGGAGATGGAGTCACTTTGCAATGTTTCCAAGATAATCTCACCCGGAAGCAAGTTATCTTTAGATTCAATTACTCTAGCGTGACCATCTTTACCGATTACAACATACTTATCTGTAGTTGAGCTTACCTTTCCAACCAAAATTATTACCCCATTTAGCAGATAAAATACCCTTGCCCACAATTAAATTGGGAAGTAAGTATTATTCCAAGCATGTTTTATATTGGGCAATATCTTATCATTAACGAACCGGCTTAAAACATGCACTTTTTATCTCATTATTTTCATGTTTAAAGTGGTTTTGTTTTTATTCAGAAAGCTATATGTTACACAAGTTATTTTTAAGGACTGCATTCCGATATTCATAATACCCTAAAAGTTATTGCTTATATTATTTATCAAGTTATAAACCAAAAACCATTTAATATACCCAGTTCTTATAGTTCCTATATTGAAGCATAAATTAAAGATAATTCTCGCTAAAAATTATTTATGGAGACTTCCTTTGAGGCTTAGTAGTATTAGTATTGTGTGCTGTGGTTTTTTAATGCCTTTTCATTCTGGTGCACAAACATTAGAACAGGCTGTAGCAGTTACATTATCAACCAACCCTGAGATTAAAAGTACGTTCAATGAATATATGAGTAAACATTACATCATTGACCAATCCCGCGGTGCTTATAAACCGTCCATCGATTTAGACGCCGGTGTCGGCTATGAAAGCATTGACCCTGCGAGCTCGGCAGATAAAACAAATATGGTCCGTAAGGACGCTGAAATTACTTTTACTCAGCTAATTTGGGATGGTTCTAAAACTCTATACGATATAGATCGAACATCAGCAGACGCTGAATCAGTCCGTTATCAATTACTGGCTGATGCTCAAAATGTTGCTTTAAAAGTTGCTAAAGCGTATCTGGATTTAATTGAGGCACAGCAGTTTATTGCTCTTTCTGAAAGTAACCTAAATACACACCAGCGTATTTACACCGATATCAAAAAACGCACAGAGTCGGGGATCGGTTCGGTAGCCGATCTTACTCAGGTTGAAGGACGTCGAGCCAAGGCTCATAGTAATTTGCTTGCGGCACAAAATAACTACAAAGATGCACAAACCACTTTTATTCGACTAGTCGGTACCCACCCTCAGGAGTTGATCTTTCCACGCGCAGACCAAAATTTTATTCCTAACACTCTAGAAGAAGGTAAATATCTAGCTTTTGAAAATCATCCTGTTATCAAAATAGCGTTAGCTGATGTTGACTCTGCTAGATTCCAATACCAACAAACAGACGCTAGCCGCTTCCCAGTTATTTCTATTGAAGCTGCACAAAGTTGGCGTAATGACGCCGCAGGTATTGAAGGCAGCAGTTCTGAAACCACAGCCATGCTTCGAGTCCGTTATAATCTATACAATGGTGGCAGAGATTCAGCAAACACTGACAGCATGGTCTATCAGCTCAACAAAGCGAAAGATTTACGTGAGCGTGCATACCGAAGTGTTGAACAAGAACTAAGCCTATCGTGGAGTGCTCTTGAACTAACGGGTAAACAAAAAAAACTTTTAACTCAACATGTTGATGCAATGTCAGACACTGTTATGGCTTACCAAAAGCAATATCGTATCGGTAAGCGAACATTGCTTGATCTTCTTAATACTGAAAATGAGTTGTTTGAATCACGTAAAAATTACCTCGAAACGAAGTTTGCTCAACAATACGCAAAATATCGAACCCTAACTTCCACAGGTAAACTACTTGATGCATTACGCGTCGATATTCCGCAAGAATGGACTCAGCCAGTAGAGTACTAAACACAATGAAAAGAAATATTTTAATGGTTCTAGCTCTAACATCAATGAGCCTAGATTACGCTTCAGCGTCCGACAAATTAGGCTATATCCCAACTCCTGAGCCCTTTCAAATCGCTGATCTACATGACTTGGATAACGATGGCGTAATCAATGCTCGTGATTTGTGTGTGAGTACCCCTATCGGAGCCGAAGTAGATAATGATGGCTGCGAAACCTACCTGAACAAAGAAGAACAGTATCAACTTAAGATTTTATTTGCTAATGATTCAGATAGCATTAACCCAGTATTCCAACAAAAGATTACTGAGTTAACCACTTTCCTTAAAAAGTACTCTAACACTTCTATTGAAATACAAGGGTATGCAAGTAAAGTTGGCACCGCTAACTACAACCTTGGTCTATCACACCGCCGAGCAAGCAACGTACGAACCCAATTAATTGAAAATGGCATTTCAGGGGAAAGATTAACTATTGTGGGCTTTGGCGATACCCATTTGGCCAAATTGGGCATCGATAATGCTAGCCACGCTTTAAACCGTCGAGTCACAGCGACTGTTATTGGACATAAGGGTATAGTGAAAGATGAATGGACTATATTTACTGCCTTTCCAAAGGTAGATTAACACCCCACCCCCTAGTTAATTTTCATTAGTTGCTAGGGGGTTCCTTTTCACCGTATCCAACATAACATAATTCCAACCTAGCCATTTTTGCTCTACCCATTCCCATCATATAAATATTAGAAAATGTCAACCAATATAGTTGCAAATAAAACTAGAATGATTATTTCAACCAATTAATGGAAAACAATAAGCTGTCTGTGGTAAATCGTAGTATTATATACAAGGAAAACATCAACGATACTTTTCAAATTATTAAGCATGGTTAAACCAAGCCAATTTCAAGGTAATTCTTTATAGGAATTTAAGACAATATGTATCACCTATTATACAAATAATGGCATAGAAATAATGAACGGAATATGTCTTCGCCGATTGAGCCAGTTATTAAATCATTATAATCATTCTCAGTTTTACCAAGTAAGCTTAGATGAATTGGAAACCGTATTCGCTACCTCTAGACGCAATACCTCCAACATTCTCAAGATGCTCGACAATTATGGTTGGATTAGATGGTTACCAGGACGAGGTCGTGGTAAAGCCAGTACCCTTAAAGTCATGATCTCAATGCATCAAGCCCTATATCGAACTATCCACCATGAAATTAGCAGGGGTAACTTTGATGCTATCCCTAAATACCTAGAAACGTATAAAACGAGCGCTGCTAGCGCGCTTAGCCAAGCAATGATTGAAGCTGCGCAAGAAAATCAAAACGCAAATTCTCTTATCATCAGTCAGTACCCTTGGGTTAATGAACTCAATCCTTCAGTGACATATCGCTATTCGGAACTCCAAGTTATACGAAGCATTTATGACACCCTATTCACTATTGATTCTAATGGCCAATTAACCCCTCACTTAGCCTGCGATTATCAAACTGATGGGAAATACATTTATATTTGGCTGCGTCCAGATATCAAAAGCCATGATGGTCTTCTGCTAGAAGAGCAAGATGTCATACTTACATTGAGCGAGTTAGTAACAACCGAAGGTCCAGTAAAAAGATTGTTCCAACAAGTCGCCAAAATAAGCTTTGATAGCACAAGACAAGCAATCTGTATCGAGCTTATCCAAGAGAATCCCTTATTTATCTACAGTCTTGCTACTGCTAACGCATCTATCGCTTCAAGGCGTCACAAAACATTTAGTGATCAAAGAAATGTTGCGATTGGTACTGGTCCATTTAGGCTCGATTACTGGGAAAAAGATAAGATAGTAATGAAAAAGCACCATCATTACTTTGCCAAAAAAGCACTACTAGACCAAATTACGCTCTCTCACCAAGGAGAAGAACTAGATAAGCACATCTGTTATAACCAAGACACTGATGATTATGAGAGCTATACGATCCAAGCTTTTTCTTATTTAGCACATAATCATCGTTCCGAATGTTCAATTAGCAATCAAAGTTGGCAAAGCCTGTTTACTTTTCTCGAGAGTCGCCGCTTTGAGTTTGCTGCTCATAATGATTTAGATGTGATGGAAATGCTTAGTACCTCAGAATCGATGAGCGATGTGCCAAAACTTACAGGTACTATTGTGTTGACACACCCAAAATGGACCATCAAATACCTAGAGAAAATGAGTGAGTGGCTTATCGCTTTGATTAATCAAACCGGGTTAAAAGTAGAGTTCATTGAATTATCTGATGCAAGTAAACCCCAACTCGTAAAAGAGCAAGCCGACTTACTGATTATAGAAGATCTTATTGAACCACCAGTACAATACGGTGCATACGAGTGGTTACTGACAGGCACTGGCATTCGTTTTATCTTCTCTCCAGATGAGTTTGAACAACACGTCGATGTTGTACACGACGCGATTTCTCAAGGCGAACCAAGGGAGCGTTTGGTGGAAATACTGGCTGCATTACGCCATGACGCAACCGTCTTACCCCTGTTTTGGGGTCAAGAACAAGTTACTTGTAAAAATGGGGTATCAGGAATACAAATTCGTAAGTCTGGATACAGTGACTTCTATAAACTTCGGATTAATTCAACTAGCGAGCTTTAATATTAAGTAATGTGGTGGTCGATCCGTTTTACCATTTTTATATGCAGCCTTTGTTGGATATATGACCGCCATTTTCTATCGTATTCCAACCCGTCTTCTTAAAGCTTTTTTAATCTTCGTTATCGCAACTTATTGATTAACCATCCCCTCTTCACCTTGCATTTTTGATTCTCAAATTGAGAAGACTCTCTTTCAAATCTGACAAATGTAAAAGAACAGCCACTTATGTCATTGTAATTATTAAACTTATTATGTTGGCACGTTCTATGTACTAATTATCCCAACCACTGAGGAGAATAGTCATGGAACTACATAAAATCGAAACTAATGGCACAACAATCAAACTGGTTATTAATGGCAACTTGGATGCCGATGGCAGCCGAAGTGCCCAACCTCAAATAGACGATATAATTGCAAATCAAAGCCATAACGAAGTCGAAGTTGATTTTAGTAACGTACGATTTCTTGATCCTTCGGGTGTTGGTGCACTAGTGTATTTATATAAGAGACTAGTTGAAAAGCAACGTAGTATGCGAATCGAACATGTGACTGGGCAACCTCTTGAAATTATCAGTCTTCTGCGCATAGACAAAGCGATTCCAGTTAACTCTCATTAATACTAATTACAAAGGACTGTCGGCATGGTTGAAGTACGCACAGAACGGACTATTAAGAGCATAAAATGTACTTGGAAAAATCGAGCAAACATCCGTCGCTTTACCAGTTTACAAATAACATGCCTATTAGTGTTCACTTCAACTTTGTTTGGCTGTACCAGTTATCCACCAGAAAGTCGTGGTGGGTTAGCAGAGCAGTACATAGAGAATAGTTTTACGCCAGTGATGCCCGATGAACCACTCGGACCTGAACACGGTCTGCGATTTGATTGGCAACTTACTAAACTTCATCTCGATGCTTTGATTGGTGAAGGCGCACGCTGGTGCTTTCCTGCTGCCGTCGTTCAAGCGATTGAGAAACAAAACCGTATCGCTCGCGAGCTTGAAGGCGGTTTATTACTCGATGCCGCCAACGATCTTGTCATTCAACGTAAGCGCTTAGGTGAACTAGAGCGCCAACTAGACTATGTGACTTCACAAACAAACTGTGTCCCTCCACTCAATGAAAACACTTTCCGCCAACAACTCGCGGTGATTGACCAGCTTTTTGATTTACTCAATGTCGATAACCAATTCGCCTTTAACTCAACAGAAGTGAACCCTAAATACATGGGGCATCTTGCCCAAGCGGCTAATATTCTGCGAGACGAACCGAACCTCAACTTATCTATCACTGGTCATGCTGATGCCAAAGGCGATGAGCAATACAACCAAAAATTAGCGATGGGGCGAGCTAAGCAAGTCAAACGCTACTTAATCATTTTTGGGCTAGATCCAGACCGAATTACCACCCAATCACTAGGCGATACTCTACCGCTATACGAAGGTGTCAGCGAAGGCACCAGACTGACCAATCGCAGAGTCAGTATTGAAGTTATCGCCACTCAGGAGCTCGCAGAGAAAAACCGCCAAGGAGGCTACCATGCGTATAATTAACCGCTTGTTACTGCTGGTATTGCTGCTCACTCCTTGTGCTTTGGCAGAGACAGAAGCGATACGAGTACAAATTGGGGATTTAGTACAAATCAACCTACCTGGTGAAGAAACGCTCAACCAAGGCTTTCAAGTCGACAAACGAGGTCGTATCAATTTACCAGAGATCGGAACCGTTTATGTTGCGGGTTACACCGAGCAACAGCTATCAGAAACACTGCTTACAGCATTAAGCTCAGTCTACCGCGATCTCTCCTCAGCAAGCATCTATATAGCCGAGCAACAACTGCTTATTTCAGTGCAGGGGTATGTTGAATCGCCAGGAGAATACACGCTGCCGCAAAATGCTGACATCCAAACAGCCTTGCATGCCGCTGGGGGGCTTCGTGCTGGTGCACAGCTCGACAATATGATGATTAAACGCGGACAAGAGAAACTTCCTTTCAATTACAAAGCATTCTTGGATAGTGGTGATGAATCATTACTCCCCTCATTACAATCGCTTGATAGCTTATTTGTCCCCGCTTCTCCTTTAGTAGGAAACATTGAACAGCAATTTGATGCCGCCAAGCAAGCCAATGCGGGCGACAGCGCAGATAGCCGCACGGCGGTTAAAGTATTTGGTGAGGTCAATGCTCCCGGTTCATTCTCATTTAAACCTGATACTAACTTGGTCGATGTATTGATGCGAGCCGGCGGTGTCACTCGCTACGCTTCCGTTGAACAAATCCGCGTAATCAGTAACAACACCCCAAAACTGGTCAACCTTAAACGCTATTTAGACAGTGGTGATGCCTCACTCTTACCGCCCCTTTCCGAAGGCACCACCATCTTCGTGCCAAAACAAGAAGAAGAAATCAAAGCGGGTGCGAACATTGTCTATATCATGGGCGAAGTCGCCAGTCCTGGCGCGTATGAAGGTAAAAAAGGTGCATCGTTTATGGACATTCTCGCCAACGCTGGTGGTCCAACACGCTTTGCTGAATCTCGTCAAATACGCTTAATCAAGGCTGATGGCAAAGTAATAAAATTTGACCTTACAGCTTACACCGAAGGACTAACCGGACATAAACCACCACAAATAGCGCCAGGTGACGCCATTTTTGTGCCCGAAAAAACCGACATGAATGAAAAATCATGGTTAAAAATTTCACCAGACCGTGCCGTCAGCGTGATTGGAGAAGTGGTGCGTCCTGGGCGTATAGAATGGTCTGACGAAATGGACTTAATGGATTTGCTGGCGCACGTCGGGGGACCTACCCTACGCGCCGATACCACTAAGATTGAAGTGGTAACCAGTAACGGCAAGCTGCATACCTTCAACCTCGACGAGTTTATAATAAAAGGCGCACCAAGTTATGAATTACCACGAATTAGCGCCGGCTCAATCGTACGCATCCATGATCTTCCCCAAGATCCTTCAGATAATAAATCACAATGGGTACGACAAAGTTCGGATGCTTCAATCTACGTGTTTGGACAAGTAAACGCTCCTGGTCGCTATCGGTTCACGGACAAAATGCATTTCCTCGATATCTTATCTGCAGCCGATGGTCCGACTAAAGACGCAGATATCCATAATATTCGCATTACGCACCGTGATAAAAGTTACTCAAAAGTCAGTAAGCTGAACTTGTCACTCTACTTTGAAACTGGTGATGAATCATTACTGCCTAATGTCACTATGGGCGACACCATCTATATCCCAGAAAAAAATAAAATCTGGTTGGATCGCTCAAAAGAATCAACCGTAAGAATTTTAGGAGCGGTCAATAAACCTGGTCGCTACGTGTTCAACGATAACATGACTATTCTCGATATTATCGCAGAGGCTGGTGGACCAAGTGACAACGCATATTTAGAAAAGATATCCGTCGTTAATCTCTCTTGCTGCCAAGGGCAAGCACGCACTTTTGATTTAATTAAGTTTAGTAAAACCGCCAACATTTATCAGCTGCCAGTATTGCGTGCCGGTGACACCATTTACGTACCTGATCGTCGTGATAGCCTGCTAGAGAAAGCACGCGTCGGCTTAGAAGACATCTTGCGTTTAACAACGACCATTGTATTAATTGGAGCGCTGTAATGATCCCTTCAACACATAATGAAATTGAGCAAATCTACCTTGCTGCGGAAGCCAAACAGTCTCGTTCAATTTGTGTTACCGCTTGTCATTCTGGTGACGGCGTCACTTCAATTACAACTGCACTCACGGAACGTCTCTTATTGGCGGGATACTCAACCTTGCTGGTTGACTTAAACTTGTTCAGATCTGGATTTGAACCATTGTCATTTTCTCATACCCCCGCAGACTCAGATGTGAATTGGTTACAACCTCTCAATAATGGGCGCTTATTTACCGGAGTTTCTATACCGCAACATCCGAGCGTGATTGTTAACTATCGAAATCCACAATTTCTCACTCAGCAGATCAACACATGGTTGCAAGAGTTTGACAGGGTAGTCATAGACACCTCACCACTGCTGCAAGTCAATCGCGGCAATATCGCTGCGCAAAGTGTCGCAAGTGCCTGTGAACACACTTTAATGGTGGTATTAGGAGGACACACCACTGAAGCGCAATTGGCTAAAGCTCATGAATTACTGCTACGAAGCAATGCCGATATTCTTGGCGTAGTACTAAACAACATGCATCAAGCCACATTAGGACAAGAGATTGTGCGCGAACTTAACCGCTTTAAAGTCATACCGAAAAGAGTACGCGAGAAATTGAGCCTACAGATTCTCAGTAACGAATGGTTATCCAATATTGCTTAGTTTGTTTCCACTATCCCACCAACTTATCGAGAGCAAAAAACCAGCCGATTTTTCTAACTAGTTTTAATCGTTAACATTGACAATGGGTGAGTTAAATAATGAATAACAATGACTGCGGTGAAATTTGGTTGCTGATTGATAGCCGACAATTTGGCGGTATAGAAACGCATGTCGCACAACTCGCCGCTGGGCTATTAGCACACCAACAACCCGTGAGGGTTTTGATGATTTGCCAATACGCAATCCCCTCACCGCTTTGCTGCAAACTTGAAACTCTTGGGGTACCTTATCAATACCTCGGCGATACAGATTACCGCGGTTTGCGTAACCTGATTAGGCTGATCAAAAGCCATTCTCCCATCGCCCTTCATGCGCACGGTTATAAAGCCAACCTAATAGCTAAAGTTGCCAAACTGAGCACTGGTAGCCTTCTACTTTCGACTTACCATGCCGGAGAAAGCCCACGTGGTCGGGTGTGGCTATATGACTGGTTAGATAGAACCAGTGCAGCCATTGCCGAACATGCATTAGTAGTAAGCCGCGCAATAGGAGAAAAGGTACCCTCACCAACGCATTATTTAGAGAACTTTATTGATGTAGAGAACGTAGATATATCTCAAGGGAAAAATATCGCCTTTGTCGGACGATTAAGCGCCGAAAAAGCGCCTGAACGCTTTGTAAGGCTCGCCGATAAATTTCCCCAACAACTATTTCACCTTTATGGTACTGGTTGTTTAGCATCATCGTTACAAGAAAGCGCGGCACCCAATGTTCGTTTTTATGGTCACCAAACTGAAATGTCCACGGTGTGGAGCGAGATTTCATTGCTCGTTATTTGCTCCCATTATGAAGGATTGCCGATGGTTGCATTAGAGGCAATGGCGCGTGGTATTGTTGTAATTTCCACTGCGGTTGGTGAAATGCCACAATTAATTGACCACCAACAAAATGGCTTCATTGCGCAAAATGAACAACAGTTAAATGATTGTTTGGCGTTATGGCTTTCACTGTCACCAGACAAACAAAACCAACTACGCATCAACGCAATAAACACAATACAGCAGCGCCACTCACAACAAGTAGTTATTCCCAAATTGCTAAAACTCTACCTCTCTAACAATAGTTAAATTGATTCTCAATTTGAAACTAGCCTTACCGAACAAGCACCAACCACTACAAATCGGCATAAAAACAAAAACTTAAACAAGATAATTTATTGGCACCAGGCTTGCAGTCTACTGGGATATTCAATAATTACGTCAGAAGGCTCGCTAATGAAAAATATTAAAAGAATACTCTTTGTTCATTACGGCGACGACTGGATCCGCGGCAGTGAACGTTGCCTACTTGATCTCATCTCCCATATCGATACGACTCAATTTGAGCCTATCGTCTGGACTAACAACTCAATGCTCGCGCTACAACTTCAACAGCAACAAGTAGAGTGTTACCAAGATGACTTTCCGCTTTTGTTTGGATGGCATAAACCGCAGTTGGATTTGATAAGCTGGATTAAGTTGCTTGCCAAAGGAAGACGGCTCGTTCAACGCAAAGAGATTGCTCTAGTTCACGTGAATAGTGGCGCGCCTTGCCAGTGGATGACGCTCGTAGCAAGAAGCTGCGGCTGCCCTTTGGTAGCACATCTACACAGCGAATATCTCTGCCGAGATCGCGCGACATTAGGGCTGCATCTTTCGCCAAACATTATCACGGCCAGTGAAGCAATTACGCAGAAATTACGCCAAGATGGTTATCCAAATCAAAACCTTACGGTGGTGCACAATGGCATTAATGTTACTCGCTTAAGTGAGCAACCCGAGGTAAATGTTGCTCAACGCCTGAATTTAGACCGTGACGCAGTCATTTTTGCCACCGTGGGATCATTAATCCATCGCAAAGGCGTCGACCGCATTCTAATCGCACTGCGACACCTGCTATTAGAATATCCGAACAGTCACTTGGTGGTGGTAGGTTCCGGAGAAAAAAGAAGTGAACTGATAGAGCTGAGTCTCTCACTTCATCTCGAACAACATGTTCATTTTGTTGGCGAGCAGCCTAACGTTGTGGGTTGGCTTAAGGGGTGCCACGCTTTTGTTAGCGCGGCACGTGAAGAGGCATTTGGATTAGTCATTGCAGAAGCTGCTGTCGCTAATTTGCCAATCATCGCGCCTTTTGAAGGTGGAATTCCAGAAATTGTACAACACGGTAAAACGGCTCTGCTCTACGCTAATTATGGTTACGCTCCACTACTGGAGATGATGAGCTGTATTCATAGTCATCCGCAAGAGTGCGGTGAAATAGCCCAAAGAGCCACAGAGCATATCAGTGAGCAATTCAACGTTGAACGTTACGTTGGTCAAATCGAGCAACTGTACTCTCGTTTAATCGCTGAAACTTCGCCTGATTTCCCGCCATTACACAGCTGTTTAAAACCTTTGAAAATTGCAATCGCAAACCGCCATAAACACGGAGGCAATTATGACGCGCCAACACAACATCATTTTTGACCCTATTCCGTTCAAAGGTGGGTCTAAAATTGCGACCAGTGAAGCCTTGGCTCTATGCGACCCAAACAAGGTT
>ERZ794982.195-NODE-195-length-16921-cov-4.710423_pt1 | contig 16921 bp, 16 predicted proteins | sample MGYA00433071_ERZ794982 | MGnify/ENA primary metagenome ERZ794982 (study PRJEB30140, sample SAMN00862574) | bioreactor metagenome | study: EMG produced TPA metagenomics assembly of the Bioreactor inoculated with sediment Metagenome (bioreactor metagenome)...
AAATACCACCGTGGAACAGATGAAGATGTTCCTAACTCGGATTGGCTTTAACTCACGTGCGGTAATTACTGGTGACGTAACTCAGATTGACCTTCCTCGTGGGGCAAAATCAGGTCTTCGTCATGCTGTTGAAGTACTAAATGAAGTCGACGAGATTAGTTTTAATTTCTTCCAATCCGATGACGTCGTTCGCCACCCAGTGGTAGCGCGTATTGTTAACGCTTATGAGAAATGGGAAAACCAAGATCAAAAAGAGCGTAAAGAGTTCGAAAAACGTCGCAGAGAGGAACGTGAAGAAAAGTTGCTTGAAGCACAAAAGGCAGAATTGCTGCCATCGGTTCCAGAGAGTAAAGAATAATGACAATCGAACTTGATCTACAATTAGCAGTCGAAAATGAACAAGGGCTGCCAAGCTTCGATGATATCCACTTATGGTTAAGCAACGCGATTTCTCTGTTTCAAAAAGAAGCGGAAGTGACCGTACGTATCGTAGATGAACAAGAGAGCAACCAGCTTAATTTAGATTATCGCGGTAAAGACAAACCGACTAACGTGCTTTCTTTTCCATTCGAAGCGCCTCCAGGCATCGAAATCAACTTGCTGGGTGATTTAATCATCTGCCGCCAAGTCGTTGAACAAGAAGCCATTGAGCAAGATAAACCTTTGTTTGCACATTGGGCTCATATGGTTGTACATGGCAGCTTGCATCTGCTAGGTTATGATCATATCGATGACGACGAAGCTGAAGAGATGGAGTCGCTCGAAACTGAAATTATGCAAAAAATGGGTTATGAAGACCCATATATTGCAGAAAAAGAGTAACAACTGTTACTAGTGAAGAGTGCTAGCATCCATATTCGATGCAGCAATCTCCCATGTGTGCTATCACACTTCTGATAGCGTTTTTGTAATGAGACACAATGAACGAAGACAATTCGCCCTCATCTGTAGAAGGTAAGAAAGAAAAATCTGAAGGTCCGAGTAGAAAGTCCTTCTTTGAACGCCTAGGTCAACTATTTCAAGGTGAACCAAAAGACCGCCAAGAGCTTGTGGATGTAATCCGTGACTCTGAAATCAATGACCTGATTGACCACGACACTCGCGATATGCTTGAGGGTGTTATGGAAATCGCCGAAATGCGTGTGCGAGACATTATGATCCCGCGTTCGCAAATGGTTACTGTTGAGCGCACAAACGATCTAGATGCACTAGTGGCATTAATCACAGATGCGCAACACTCTCGCTACCCAGTGATCAGTGAAGACAAAGACCATGTGGAAGGCATTCTACTAGCGAAGGACCTACTTAAGTACCTAGGTTCAGGCAGCGCAGAGTTCGACATTGAACAAGTGATTCGTCCTGCGGTGGTTGTACCTGAAAGCAAACGTGTAGACCGCCTACTCAAAGAATTCCGTGAAGAGCGCTACCACATGGCGATCGTTGTGGATGAATTTGGTGGTGTATCTGGTCTTGTGACTATCGAAGATATCTTGGAAGAAATCGTTGGCGACATCGAAGATGAGTTTGACGACGAAGAAGAACAAGATATCCGTAAGCTAAGCAAGCACACGTATGCTGTCAAAGCCTTAACCACTATTGAAGAGTTCAACGATACCTTTGGGACTTCGTTCAGTGATGAAGAAGTGGACACGGTCGGTGGCTTGGTGATGACAACTTTTGGTCATCTCCCTTCTCGTGGCGAAGTTGTAGAAATTGATGGCTACAGCTTTAAAGTAACCGCAGCTGACAACCGACGTGTTGTTCAACTACAAGTTACCGTGCCAGATGAAGAGCAATTCACTCAACCGATCGAAGAATAAGCCACCATTCTTCTCAAGTAAGAATATACGATGATTAGTAATCTAGTTCATCGCCTCAAGCGGCCCGTTGGGGCCGCTTTTGTTGGCGCCTTAACAACATTTGCATTTGCACCTTATCAAATTTGGCCATTGGCTCTTGTCAGTGTCGCCGCACTATTGCTACTTATCCACGGTCAGTCGGCTAAGAAATCCGCTTGGATAGGCTACGCATGGGGGCTTGGTCAATTCGCCACAGGTATCAGTTGGGTACACGTTAGTATTGATAATTTTGGCGGTATGCCCAAAATCGCCAGTCTAGTATTGATGACCCTTTTGGTTGGCTATTTAGCCATTTATTCTGCCTTATTTACCGGTTTATTGACTCGATTTGCACCGCAAAGTAACCGTACTCGATTTTTCATTGTAGCTCCGGCTTTGTGGTTAGTGTGTGATTGGCTACGTGGTTGGGTGATGACTGGCTTCCCATGGCTATGGTTAGGTTACAGCCAAATTGATTCGCCACTAGCAAGCTTTGCGCCTATTGGTGGTGTTGAGCTAATTACCTTACTTATCGTTATCAGCGCTGGAGCTATCAGCTACGCCGTGTTACACAAACACTGGCTGACTCTCATCATACCTAGCATTATCCTCGCCACAGGCTTTGGTTTACGCAACATCAGCTGGGTAACACTTAATCCAGCAAGTGCAACCAAAGTAGCCTTAGTGCAAGGTAATATCGAACAAGAGCTCAAATGGGTACCAAGCCAACGCTGGCCAACGATCATGAAATACATCGATCTAACCCGCCAAAACTGGGATGCCGATATAATCATTTGGCCTGAAGCAGCAATACCTGCGTTCGAATTTGAAATTAGCTCATTTTTAGCCAATTTGGATAGCAATGCCAAAGCGAATCATAGTGCGGTGATCACTGGCGTCGTCAACCAAGACAGCCAACGCCGTTTTTACAACAGCATTCTCTCGCTTGGTGAAACTAGCTATAGCGACTACAGCTATGATCTCGAAAAACGCTATCATAAACACCATTTGTTGCCATTTGGTGAGTTTGTACCATTTGAAGAAATCCTACGCCCGATAGCACCGTTCTTTAACTTGCCTATGTCTTCATTCAGTCGCGGGGATTTTATTCAACCAAATATTGAAGCCAACGGTAAGCAGCTTGCACCAGCACTGTGTTATGAAATTATTTTTGGAGAACAAGTTCGACAAAACATCACCGATGATACCGATTTCATTTTGACACTATCGAATGATGCCTGGTTTGGCCGTTCTATTGGTCCACTACAACATATGGAAATTGCGCGCATGCGCGCACTGGAATTTGGTAAGCCAGTAATTCGCTCGACCAACAATGGGGTAACGGCAGTAACGGACTACAAAGGAAATATCACCGCAGAGATCCCGCAGTTTGAAACTGGCGTGTTGCGTGCCAAAGTAACCTCAACGACTGGGCAAACGCCTTACCATGGCTACGGTAGTTGGCCCTTGTACTTATGGGTTACTCTTTGTGCCATCATTGGTTGGCGAATGAGAAAATCTAACTAATCAACCGCTAGTAAACAAAGGGCTCAATCGAGCCCTTTGTTTTTTTTTACAAAAATGCTAACCAGTTAAGGCTTGAGTGGTTTGCGAGAAAACGCCTTATGACCACATTGAGTACAAGGAATAATTTCTGTCGGATGATTGTACTGAGTTTGATGCCCACACTTATCACATACAAGCGTGCCTAAACCAATCACCTCTCCTACTTCATACAGTCCTTGATGTTCTAAATCAGCAAACAACTCAACCCACTCTACTTTAGTTCGATCGGTGATCTCCATTAAGCCTTGCCAAATTGAATTAGTAACCATTAAATAAAATGGTCCTTTCTTTGAATCTTCGTAGTTGTCAGCAAACTCTTTTAAATCCGATTTAATATAAGCAGAAATCAGCGACAACTCATCTTTGGTCATATCATTCGCGGCATCCACATACTTACCAGAAGTTTCTAGCACATGGTTAACCTCTTCCGGACTATGTTTGAGTGTCTCAACCACATCCTCAAACATATCTTCATAACCCGTTTTACGTTTAGGCATAGTCACCCCCTTGTGGTTCTAGACAGTCAGAAATAAACAATTTCAAACATGTAGCAATTGAACAAGCCCCTCAACATTAGCTTTCAATGCAGCAAGAAGAGAGAGAAAGCCATCAACAATACCGTAAACTCATGGATGAAGAGTGTTGGCTATTGTTGAACCTTGCTCCTTTATGTATTCTATGACGATCTATTATTGTCTGTTCTAACTGAACTCACACTTTCCAAGATAACCGGATATCATCGATGCAAGAGCAATATAACCCGCAAGATATTGAACAGAAGGTTCAACAGCACTGGGACAACAACAAGACCTTTGTTGTAAGTGAAGACCCAAATAAAGAAAAATTCTACTGCTTGTCTATGTTCCCATACCCAAGTGGTCGACTGCACATGGGTCACGTGCGTAACTACACTATCGGTGATGTTGTCTCTCGTTTCCAACGTCTACAAGGCAAAAACGTAATGCAACCTATCGGTTGGGATGCATTCGGTCTGCCAGCAGAGAACGCTGCAGTGAAAAACAACACTGCACCAGCGCCTTGGACATACGAAAACATCGAATACATGAAAAACCAGCTTAAGCTGCTAGGTTTTGGTTACGATTGGAACCGTGAATTCGCAACATGTACTCCTGAGTACTACCGTTGGGAACAGGAGTTCTTCACTAAGCTGTACCAACAGGGTTTAGTGTACAAGAAGACATCATCAGTAAACTGGTGCCCTAACGACCAAACTGTTCTTGCAAATGAACAAGTTGAAGACGGCTGCTGCTGGCGTTGTGACACTCCAGTAGAACAGAAGAAAATTCCACAGTGGTTTATTAAAATTACTGAATACGCACAAGAGCTACTAGACGATCTAGACAAGCTGGAAGGTTGGCCTGAAATGGTTAAAACCATGCAGCGTAACTGGATCGGTCGCTCTGAAGGTGTTGAGCTATCTTTCGCTGTGAACGGCGAGGAAGCACCTCTAGAGGTGTACACAACACGTCCAGACACGCTAATGGGTGTTTCTTATGTAGGCATTGCGGCAGGTCACCCACTTGCTGAAAAAGCCGCTCAGAACAACCCTGAGCTTGCAGCATTCGTTGAAGAGTGTCGTAACACTAAAGTTGCTGAAGCAGAACTAGCGACAATGGAGAAGAAAGGTATGGCTACAGGCCTTACTGCTATTCATCCATTAAACGGACGTGAAGTGCCTGTATTTGTCGCTAACTTTGTACTGATGGATTACGGCACAGGTGCGGTAATGGCGGTTCCTGCTCACGATCAACGTGACTACGAATTCGCAACTAAGTACGGCATCGACATCATTCCAGTAATCAAACCAGAAGACGGTTCTGACTTAGACGTTTCTGAAGCGGCTTACACTGAGAAAGGTGTACTGTTCGATTCTGGTGAATTTGATGGTCTTGCGTTCCAAGAAGCGTTCGATGCAATCGCTGCCAAGCTAGAAGCTGAAGGCAAAGGTAAGAAGACGGTCAACTTCCGTCTGCGTGACTGGGGTGTATCTCGTCAACGTTACTGGGGTGCTCCAATCCCAATGGTAACAACTGAAGATGGTGAAGTTCACCCAGTACCAGCAGACCAACTGCCAGTCATTCTGCCTGAAGACGTGGTAATGGATGGCGTAACTAGCCCAATCAAAGCCGATAAAGAGTGGGCGAAGACCACTTTCAATGGCGAACCAGCACTACGTGAAACCGATACCTTTGACACCTTTATGGAGTCATCTTGGTACTACGCACGTTACTGCAGCCCACAAGCTGATGACATTCTAGACCCAGAAAAAGCAAACTACTGGCTACCGGTAGACCAGTACATCGGTGGTATCGAGCACGCTTGTATGCACCTACTGTACTCACGCTTCTTCCACAAACTATTGCGTGATGCTGGTTATGTGACTTCTGACGAGCCGTTCAAACAGCTACTATGTCAAGGTATGGTACTAGCGGATGCGTTCTTCTACACCACAGAGAAAGGTGGTAAAGAATGGGTTGCACCAACTGACGTGAAAGTTGAACGTGACGGTAAAGGTCGCATCACTTCTGCAATTGACACTGAAGGTCGCAACGTTGAGCACTCAGGCATGATCAAAATGTCTAAGTCAAAGAACAACGGTATTGACCCTCAAGAGATGGTAGACAAATACGGTGCAGACACTGTACGTCTATTTATGATGTTTGCATCACCTGCAGATATGACACTTGAGTGGCAAGAGTCTGGTGTTGAAGGTGCTAACCGCTTCCTAAAACGTGTTTGGAAGCTAGTGAAGACTCACTCTGAAAAAGGCGCAGCCGAAGCAGTAGATGCTGTAGCTCTTTCTGGCGAGCAAAAAGCGCTTCGTCGTGACGTTCACAAAACCATCGCCAAAGTAAGTGATGACATTGCTCGTCGTCAAACGTTCAATACCGCTATTGCAGCGATTATGGAACTGATGAACAAACTAGCAAAAGCACCACAAGAATCAGCGCAAGATCGCGCAATTCTTGATGAAGCGTTAAAAGCAATTGTAGTTATGCTTTACCCAATTACTCCGCATATTTCATACGAACTATGGGCAGCACTGGGCGAATCAGATATCGATAACGCTTCTTGGCCAACGTTTGATGAAAAAGCGCTTGTTGAAGATGAAAAGACCATCGTGGTAATGATCAACGGTAAACTACGAGCAAAACTAACAGTGGCGGCTGACGCAACTGAAGAGCAAGTACGTGAACTAGGTCTAAACGATGAGAATGCACTTAAATTCTTAGATGGCTTAACCATTCGTAAAGTGATTTACGTTCCGGGTAAACTACTTAATATCGTTGCCAACTAATTTCTAGTATAAAACGATAGCTCTAAATTGAAGATACCTTGAAGTGGTATCTTCACTAAAGAGAAATAACTTAAATAAACAGGGTAGCGCGACTACCCTGTTTATTTATCTCAAGCTATTTGTTGCCAGAACTTTGTGGACATGGCAATGAGTGTCTTCAGATAAATAACCAATAACAGAGAGCCGTACGTCAATGCGTCTATTTTCCCTACCCTCAATTAAGTTGGCTAGTGTTGTACTAGCAGCAAGTTTACTGTCTGCTTGTGGTTTCCATTTAAGAGGCGATTATTCTATCCCTGAAGAACTCGACACCATGTCATTAACCAGTTATGACCAGTACAGCTCCTTTACTCGTATGGTGCGTGCTCAGCTACGCATGAGCGAAGTAAAAGTCGTGCCACCAGCTGCAAACGTCGCCAACCTACACCTAATTGGTGAAGGCGTTAGTGAGCGCACACTCTCTCTTTACCAAAATACGCGAGCAGCAGAAAAAGAGCTGACTCTCAACGCATCGTACCGAGTCACTATTCCAGATCTAGGGGCTCGCGACTTTTCTACCAGCGTAACACGCAGTTACCTCGACAACCCACTAACCGCACTGGCTAAATCCGTCGAACGAGACATGATTGAAGATGAAATGCGCAAACTTGCCGCAACTCAAATCATTCGCCAAATGGGACGTTTAAAAGCAGATATTGAAGCGGGCACCATGCTAACAGGTCAAGAGATTGATGAGCAAAAAGCCCAACAACGAGCAGAAGACGAGCAATACCGTATTCAAACTATAGAAAACGAATCTAACTCCCTTGATCTTCAGCAACCGCAACTTCAACAACCAGAAAGTCAGCAATAAGAGACATCAATGCGTATTTTTGCTGACCGTCTAGCGGATCAACTGAGCAAACAGCTTCACCCGATCTATTTGCTGTTTGGCAATGAGCCGTTACTCCTTCAAGAGTCACGCCAAGCCATTGCACAAACAGCAAAGCAACAAGGTTTCGAAGAACGGTATCGATTTGCCATCGATACCAGTTTTGATTGGAATCAGGTATATGATTGTTGCCAAGCTCTGAGCTTATTCTCTTCTCGTCAATTGATTGAGTTGGAACTACCCGAAGCGGGCGTTAATGCTGCAATTGCTAAAGAATTGCTTGGCGTAGCGGAAATGCTACACCCAGATATTCTGCTAGTCATCGTTGGCGCGAAGCTTACCAAAGCACAAGAGAGTGCTAAATGGTTTAAGACTCTGAGCAGCCAAGGTTGCTGGGTTAACTGCCTAACGCCTGATTTACAACGACTCCCCCAATTTGTGCAAATTCGCTGCCGAGCTTTAGGGTTAAAGCCCGACGCAGAAGCGGTACAAATGTTAGCGCAGTGGCACGAAGGCAATTTATTTGCCCTTAGCCAAAGCCTTGAGAAGCTGGTGTTACTCTATCCTGATGGGCAGCTCAATATGGTCCGCTTGCAAGAGTCATTGAGCCGCCATAACCACTTTACCGCTTTTCACTGGATCGATGCACTATTGGCAGGCAAAGGTAATCGTGCACAACGCATTTTACGCCAGCTAGAAGCTGAAGGTGTTGAAGTCGTTATTTTGGTTCGTACCGTGCAAAAAGAGCTCATTCAATTGCTGCAGATGCAAATGCAAGTAAAAAACAGTTCAATTGCACAGGTCTTTGATAGCTATCGAATCTGGCAGAGTAAGCGACCACTCTATTCGGCGGCAATGCAACGACTTACTGTGGCTCGTCTACAAGCGTTGCTACAACTCTTAGCTCAAGCTGAGATATTAAGTAAAACTCAGTATGACCAACCAAGCTGGCCACTATTACATCAACTGAGTGTCGAGCTTTGCTTACCACAAGTGAAGCTATAAAAAGCGTGGTATAATCCGCCTCCTAATTTTGTTCCAACAACTGCGATCATTCGCCAAGTGTCATTGAGGGTATCAATTTGCAACACCAACAACTAAACGCATTTATTGTAGATAAAGTCGACGATATGAAAGCACAAGATATTCAAACTATCGACGTGCAAGGCAAATCTAGCATCACAGATTTTATGATCGTTTGTACCGGAACTTCAAAGCGTCATGTTGCCTCAATCGCTGATCACGTAGCACGTGAAGCAAAACTAGTAGGGCGTGAACCACTGGCTATTGATGGTGAAGCAGAAGGTGAATGGGTCGTCGTCGATTTGGGCGATACTATTTTACATGTGATGCAAGAAGAGCAACGCGAAATTTACCAACTCGAAAAACTTTGGGCTTAACCGATGAAGCTACAGTTGATCGCCGTTGGCACAAAAATGCCCAAATGGGTAGAAGAAGGTTTTCAAGAATACCGTCGACGTTTCCCACATGATATGCCACTAGAGTTGATTGAAATCTCTGCGGGAAAACGTGGAAAAAATGCTGATATTGCAAGAATTTTGCAAAAAGAAGGCGAAGCGATGTTGGCTGCTGTACCAAAAGGCAACCGAATTGTGACTCTCGACATTCCAGGTAAAAAGTGGGACACACCACAATTAGCTGAACAGCTTGAAAGCTGGAAGCTTGATGGTAGAGATGTGTCAATATTGATCGGTGGTCCAGAAGGTCTCTCCCCTGCTTGTAAAGCTGCCGCAGATCAAAGCTGGTCGCTGTCTGCTTTAACCTTGCCACACCCATTGGTCCGTATTGTTATGGCAGAGAGCCTATACCGCGCTTGGAGCATTACCGCCAACCATCCATATCATCGAGAATAAGCGTACATGTTAAGGAAGCGCACCAAAATCAGAGACTACCAAGAAGAATCTCGTCTGTTCGCCAGTCGGGCTATTGTCGCATTTCTTGGTATTGTCGTGATGATGGGTTTATTGGTGGCGAACTTGTACAACGTGCAGGTGAATCAATACCAAGACTACAAAACTCGCTCAAATGATAACCGAATTAAAGTGGTGCCTATCGCGCCAAATCGCGGTCTCATTTACGATCGTAATGGCGTCCTACTGGCGGAAAACCGCCCTGTCTTTAGTCTGGAAATTACACCAGAAAAAATTAAAGACATGGATGACACTATCGCACGTCTGCAACAAATATTAGTCATATCACCAGAGCAAGTAGAACGTTTCCAAAAAGAACGTCGTCAAACTCGTCGCTTCAAATCAGTACCGATTTTGAATCAGTTAACCGAAGAACAAGTGGCGAAATTTTCGGTTAACCAACACAACTTCCCAGGTGTTGCGGTTAATGCTAACCTCAAACGCCATTACCCTTTTGGGGAAATACTGACGCATGTGATTGGCTACGTTTCACGTATCAATGATCGCGATATGCAGCGTTTAGTTCGCGAAGAAAAAGACGCCAATTACCAAGCAACTCGAGATATAGGTAAGCTTGGTATTGAACGCTATTACGAAGATCTATTGCACGGTACCGCTGGCTATCAAGAAGTCGAAGTAAACAGCCGAGGGCGAATCATACGCGTACTGAAATACGTACCACCCACCCCAGGCAAAGATATCGTTCTCAACCTTGATATTGATCTACAAACCTATGTTCATGGTTTGCTGGCTGGTCGACGTGGTGGTGCGGTAGTACTAGACCCGCATGACAACGGTGTATTGGCGATGGTATCAAGCCCAAGCTATGACCCCAATGCTTTTGTCCATGGTATTTCAGGTAAAGCTTATCGTGCTCTATTAGAAGATAAAAATCGTCCACTGGTAAATCGTGCCACACTCGGTATTTACCCTCCTGCGTCGACCATCAAACCAATGATGGCGGTTGCCGCTCTGCAAGAAGGGGTGATCACGCCATATACCGTGCGTAACGACCCGGGTTATTGGAAGATCCCTAACTCCAAAACAAAGCCGTTCCGTGACTGGTTGCGTTGGGGACATGGTAAAGTAGATGTGCTCAAGTCGATTGAAGAGTCAGTGGATACTTTCTACTACCAAGTCGCTTATGACATGGGCATTGATCGGATTTCAAAATGGATGATGATGTTTGGCTTTGGTGATTACACCGGAATCGATATTCATGAAGAAAGCAAAGCGAACATGCCAACCCGTGAATGGAAAATGACCCGACACCGTACACCTTGGTACCAAGGCGATACGATTCCAGTCGGTATTGGGCAAGGCTACTGGACCGCAACACCAATGCAAATAGCCAAAGCGACATCTGTGCTGGTTAATCGTGGACAAGTTATTGCTCCTCATCTACTGCGTGCCACAATAGAAAATGGCGATGATTTTTCCAACAATTCAATGGCTGAAATCGTCACTTACCCACCGATAACTGGTGTGAAAGAACGTTATTGGGATATTGCCCAAGAAGGCATGCGCCTAGTAAACCACGGTAAGAAAGGTACGGCTCGCCGAGCATTCGCCAAAACAAAATACATGAGTGCCGGTAAATCTGGTACTGCGCAGGTATTTGGTTTAGGTGAAAATGAAGAATACAACGCAGATGAACTCGCTGAACATTTACGTGACCATGCTCTCTTTACTGGCTTTGCACCTGTTGATGACCCTAAATTAGTGGTCACCATTGTTTTAGAGAATGCAGGTGGTGGCTCGAGCAATGGTGCTCCTGTGGTACGTAAAGTGTTTGACCATGTATTAGTAGATAAAAACAAGGAAGAGTAATGGACTTTGCCCAAGCAACTGGACAGAACCGATCACTGTTTCACCGTTTCCACATCGATTTACCGCTACTCCTGGGTATTTTGGTGCTGATGGGGTTTGGCTTAGTGGTGATGTACAGTGCAAGTGGGCAGAGTTTTGCCATGATGGATCGCCAAGCGATGCGAATGGCTCTGGCACTAGGGGTGATGGTTCTGCTCGCGCAGATCCCACCTCGAACCTATGAAACACTGGCACCACTGTTGTTTTTTTGTGGTTTAGGGCTACTCTTCGCTGTGCTATTTTTTGGTGAAGCCTCCAAAGGAGCACAGCGCTGGTTAAATCTCGGTTTCATCCGCTTTCAGCCCTCAGAATTACTCAAACTTGCCGTGCCGTTAATGATCGCACGCTATATTGGTCGTCGCTCTCTACCACCAACATTTCAAACCATTATTATTTCTTTAGTGCTGCTGTTTGTTCCGACCATCTTAATCGCTAAGCAACCAGATTTAGGCACCGCTATTTTGATCGCCGCATCAGGAATCTTTGTTATTTTCCTTGCCGGTATCAGTTGGAAAATTATCTTTGCTGCTGTCTGTGCATTAGGTGCGTTTCTGCCTGTACTGTGGTTTTTTCTGATGCGCGAGTATCAAAAGGTGCGAGTGCGCACTCTTTTTAACCCCGAATCAGATCCTTTAGGCGCGGGCTATCACATTATTCAGAGTAAAATCGCCATCGGCTCTGGAGGTATTTCCGGTAAAGGATGGTTGCAAGGCACCCAATCGCAACTGGAGTTTTTACCCGAGCGCCATACTGATTTTATTTTTGCAGTCATAGCCGAAGAGTGGGGCTTAATTGGAATTTTAATGCTACTTAGCCTGTATTTATTTATCATTGGACGCGGTTTATTCCTCGCCAGCAAAGCACAAACTGCCTTTGGTCGAATGATGGCGGGTAGTATTGTGTTGAGCTTTTTTGTTTACGTATTTGTAAACATTGGTATGGTCAGTGGCATCCTGCCTGTCGTCGGTGTTCCACTGCCTTTAATTAGTTACGGCGGTACCTCAATGGTTACCTTAATGGCCGGTTTTGGTATTTTGATGTCTATCCACACTCATAGAAAAGCGTTTTCAAAGGCAACCTAATGAATACATTCCATAAATTCGCCTCTTTGGCATTAGTTAGTAGTGTTATTGTTGGTTGTTCTTCTTCACCTACAGAAAACGAAACAGAAACTACACCACCTATTTCACAATCTGATCGCTATCAGGAAGAGCGTTACGAACTCAAACATGACGTAGCCCCTGATCAGCCTATATCTGTGGAGCATATTGAGGAAATTACGCCTCAATACGAACCCTATAGCTTAGGCGGGAACAAAAACTACACGGTACGCGGGCAGCGCTACCAAGTCATTAAGGACCCAACGGGCTTTAAGCAAACAGGTCAAGCTTCCTGGTACGGCAAAAAGTTCCATGGACACCTGACTTCTAATGGCGAAGTCTATGACATGTATTCAATGACAGCAGCACACAAAGAGTTGCCTCTGCCAAGCTATGTAAAAGTAACCAACACAGACAATGGTAAAAGCACCATCGTGCGCGTTAATGACCGTGGTCCTTTCCACCCGGGTCGGATCATCGACTTAAGTTTTGCGGCAGCAAGCAAATTAGATGTGATTAAAACGGGTACAGCCAATGTTGCTATTGAAGTAATAACGGTAGACAAACCAACCGCACAAACAAAGATCCAGGCGCTGAAACAATTTCAAATTCAGGTGGCTTCATCACAACATAAAGATCGCGTAGAAACTTTAGCGCAAGATCTAAGTCAAAAACTTTCGGTGGCAAGTTTTGTAAACTCTGAACAAGAAATTCATCGAGTAATATTGGGTCCATTTGATGACTATACCCTGACGCAAAAAACGTTAGAGCAAGTTAAACTATTGGGCTATTCGAGTGCCTTCGTCAGAAAAAATTAGTTCTCCACGCATTCAGTTAACCTCTTCGACTAGTTTGAACCAAGGTTTCTGTTAAGATATGTACAGTTCGAGATAAATCTGTAGTCAATATGAAAAAAACAACATTACTAAAAACCGTTTTTGCGTCTTCTATTGCGCTTTCAACCACTTTTGCATCACAGGTGATTGCATCACCAGTAGTCGTGCCTGATCCCCCACAAATCGCAGCAAAAGGCTACGTATTGTTGGATTACTATTCAGGTAAAGTGCTTGCGGAAAAAGAGATGAATACTAAGTTATCTCCTGCCAGCCTAACTAAAATGATGACCAGCTATGTCATCGGTCAAGAGCTTGCTCGCGGCAACATTAGCGAAAGCGATGATGTCACCATTAGCCAAAATGCTTGGGCAAAGAATTTCCCTGATTCATCGAAAATGTTCATTGAAGTGGGCACAACGGTAAAGGTGAAAGATCTTAACTACGGTATCATCGTCCAATCTGGTAATGATGCCTGTGTAGCAATGGCAGAGCATATTGCTGGCTCAGAAGATGCGTTTGTTGACCTAATGAATGCTTGGGCGAATACCCTAGGTATGAAAGACTCACACTTCGCTAATGTGCATGGTCTAGATAACGATTCTTTATACTCAACACCTTATGATATGGCACTACTTGGTTCGGCGCTAATCCGTGACGTACCAGAAGAATACCGTATCTACTCTGAGAAAAAATTCACTTACAACGGTATCACTCAGTACAACCGTAATGGTCTACTTTGGGATAAAAGCATGAATGTGGACGGTATTAAAACTGGCCACACAAGCAATGCTGGTTACAGCCTAGTAAGCTCGGCAACTGAAGGCAAAATGCGCTTAGTTGCTGTAGTGATGGGTACTAAGAATGCTAATGCTCGTAAATCAGAGAGCAAAAAACTATTGAGCTACGGCTTCCGCTTCTTTGAAACGGTGGCACCACACAAAGCGGGCGAAACATTCGTAGAAGAGAAAGTATGGATGGGTGACAAAGACATGGTCGCGCTTGGTTTAGACCAAGACACCTACGTTACTCTACCACGCGGTCAAGCTAAGAATCTAAAAGCAAGCTTCGTACTTGAAAAAGAGCTAGAAGCTCCAATTAGCAAAGGTGACGTAGTTGGTAAGCTATACTACCAATTAGACGGTGAAGATATCGCTCAATACCCTCTTCTTGCTCTTGAAGATGTTCAAGAAGGTAGCTTATTTAGTCGCCTATGGGATTACATTGTAATGCTGGTTAAAAGCTTCTTCTAATCTCGGCAACTATTATCAATGATTAAGCCGCCTTTGGGCGGCTTTTGTTTTAAGTGTTAATCTTGAGATTCAATCTGATTGGCAGTAAGATTCGGCGCAGCTCAGATCACTATTCCAACTTGGAGTTTTTAACATGTTGACTATCAACTCAGACGCTAAACTAAAAGACCTGCTTGAGTTCCCTTGTTCATTTACATACAAGGTGATGGGCTATGCAAAGCCTGAACTACCAGAGAAGGTACTCGCAGTTATTCAACGCCATGCTCCAGGTGACTACAGTCCTAAAATTAAGCCAAGTGCAAAAGGCAACTACCATGCGGTTTCTGTGACTATCACAGCAACCTCAATCGAACAGGTAGAAACGCTATATAAAGAACTTGGTGAAATCGACATTGTCCGCATGGTTCTATAACTTTATTTGAAATAATAAATTATTTTTGAAAGCAGCCTAGGCTGCTTTTTTGTTATTTATCAATCAGATAAAAAACATGCACATTTGCTAGGGTTAATAATGTGTTATCAACATATAGTTCAAAGTGTCAAAGCGGTTTATAATCCAGACACTTTATTGATAAATGATGGACTCAGGAATGCAACAAACTCTGGTTGTGAAGCATCTTGGTAAACAGGACTATGAACCGACTTGGCGCGCTATGCATGACTTTACCGATCAGCGTACAGATGAGACGCGTGACGAAGTTTGGTTTGTCGAGCACAACCCTGTATTTACCCAAGGACAAGCAGGCAAAACAGAGCATTTGCTAAACACTGGTGATATCCCCGTCGTACAAAGCGACCGTGGTGGTCAAGTGACTTACCATGGACCGGGTCAATTGGTGGTTTACTTCCTGATAAATCTACGTAGGAAAAACTTTGGTGTGCGAGATCTCGTTACACACATTGAAAGCCTCGTGATCAATACACTGAAAGCATACAATATCGAGTCGGCAGCTCGACCAGATGCTCCTGGCGTTTATGTTGATAATAAAAAGATCTGCTCGCTGGGATTGCGTATACGTAAAGGTTGCTCATTTCATGGGCTTGCTCTGAACGTAAATATGGATCTCTCGCCATTTTTAAGAATTAATCCTTGTGGTTACGCTGGGATGGAGATGGTTCAAGTCAACCAACTTGGTGGACCTGATAACGTCGACAGCGTTGCCGAACAATTATTAAAAGAACTCGTGGCTTTGTTGGATTACCAACAAATTGAAGTCAGCACAGAAGTCCTAAACGATAAGAAATAGAAGCATGAGTAAACCAATCCAAATGGAAAAAGGCATCAAGTACCGTGATGCTGACAAGATGGCACTGATTCCGGTTAAGAATATGCCGACTGAGCAGAAAGAAGTACTGCGTAAGCCTGATTGGATGAAGATCAAGCTGCCTGCAGACAGTCAACGTATTCAAGAAATTAAATCAGCAATGCGTAAGAACGATCTGCACTCTGTTTGTGAGGAAGCCTCATGCCCAAACTTAGCGGAATGTTTTAACCACGGCACAGCGACTTTTATGATCCTCGGTGCAATTTGTACCCGTCGCTGCCCATTTTGTGATGTTGCCCACGGTCGCCCTAATGCGCCTGAAGCAGGTGAACCACAAAAGCTCGCTCAAACCATCCATGACATGAAACTGAAATATGTGGTGATCACCTCAGTTGACCGCGATGACCTACGTGATGGTGGTGCACAGCATTTTGCTGACTGTAACCGTGAAATTCGCGCACTTAACCCAAACATTAAAATCGAGACTCTAGTACCTGATTTCCGTGGTCGTATGGACGTGGCGCTTGACCTGATGAAAGACAACCCACCAGACGTGTTTAACCACAATTTGGAAACTGCGCCTCGCCTATACCGTAAGGCTCGTCCTGGCGCAAACTACAAATGGTCACTTAACCTGCTGAAAAAATTCAAAGAGCAGCACCCTGATATCCCAACCAAGTCTGGGATTATGATGGGGTTAGGTGAAACTAAAGAAGAAATCGTAGAGGTGCTTAAGGATCTGCGAGATCATGGCGTAACAATGCTAACCCTAGGTCAATATCTAGCGCCAAGCCGCCATCACCTTCCAGTAGAGCGTTACGTCCCGCCTGCTGAATTTGATGAGCTTAGAGACATTGCTCTTGAGCTTGGTTTTACTCATGCCGCTTGTGGTCCATTCGTTCGCTCTTCTTACCATGCCGATCTACAGGCACAAGGCATCGAAGTGAGCTAATCGCTTCTACCCAAACTATAAAAAGACCAGCCATTGGCTGGGTTTTTATTATCTATCCACTACCCTTTTTCTCGCAGATAAATCCTTAGGCTCCAGAAAGACAAAAGGAGCCCTAAGGCTCCCT